>Ga0163151_10000216_pt1 | contig 101674 bp, 102 predicted proteins | sample OliLakLV19MP5IB2_FD_145596 | JGI IMG/M metagenome (GOLD analysis project Ga0163151, IMG submission 145596) | Freshwater microbial mat bacterial communities from Lake Vanda, McMurdo Dry Valleys, Antarctica - Oligotrophic Lake LV.19.MP5.IB-2 | ecosystem: Environmental > Aquatic > Freshwater >...
GAATTAAAGATTACAATCATTGATTCGTTAAAGTACTGCCAACAAAACAAGGGGCTTATTATTTATGCATGGTGTTTAATGCACAGTCGCAGTACGCGCTAAGCTGTAGTTTGTATTGTACCCCGGCCTTGCCGGCAGGCAGGCGCGCAGGTGTCGCCTCGACCGCTTCGTGGGTTAGTAGTGAGTAAGCTGTGCTTACGGTTTATTTTTCTTTCCTGTAATTTTTTCCTTCGGATTATTTTTGGATTGCTTAGTGGTATCGGCAAACTTGTAAGGATTATTTTGTTCGGATGCTTTAGGATCAGTACTTATGTAACGTGCAATACGAGGATCGTAAATGCGAGCTCCATAATCTAAAGCAGTTGCAGAATCTTTTTTTGTGTCCTGCGCAAAAGAGGTAAGAGTTAGCAAAAGGAGAGCGGAAGTAAAAAGGGTTTTCATTATTTATAGAGTTTTAAATTTAGCAGCTTTAATAAGATTATCGAGCGCATAGAGAATATGCTCTTTGTCTTTGTCTGGCAGAATGTTCAGATCATTGAGACGTTTGAGCATGGCGGTATCTTTTAAAACAGTGGTGTGTTTTTTTTCTCCGAGCAAATAACCTACGGTGGTATCCAGTGCTTCGGCAATTTTTTTCACCACATCAATAGACGGTTTTACTTCATCACGCTCATACTTGCCGATGATGGAATGATGCACTCTGCTAGGCGTAGCTTGTATTCGTTCAGCGTTGCGTCTCGCTACGCTGTTGTATCCGCGGCATCCCTGCCGCAAGTAGTATATAATGTTTGACATTTACAAAATGCCAACAATAAATTTAGAAAACTGTGCAGTAAATTTTCAGCCCAGAGGACTTGCGTTAACAAGCGTAGCGAGACGCAACGCTCAACTTCAACAGCCTACGCTCAACAGGAGCACCGATACATCAGCAGTACACAACATTACGAAGTTCAGGAAATGGAAAGTCTGACGGATCTGCTTACAAAACATCATCCGTTTAGCTAAAATCTTCAAGGTCACAAATTCTGACCTTAGAAAAATAATAAATTTACAATCTAATGGAGGAGGTCGCAGATTGCGACCACAGTAATAATCAGAATCCCATGGCAAAAAGGCAAACAGAAATAACAATCCCACAGGAAGTTATTTTAAGTAAGATTTACGAAATCAGGGGCGAGAAAGTAATGTTAGACAGTGATTTAGCAGAGCTCTATAAGGTTGAAACAAAGGCACTGAAACGGGCAGTAAGGCGAAACATTGATATTTTTCCGGAGCATTTTATGTTTGAACTGACCAAAGAAGAACAGGACTCTTTGAGGTACCAAAATGGCACCTCAAACACAGGCAGGGGTGGAACGCGTTATCTGCCAATGGTTTTTACTGAACATGGGATTATCCATGCTGCCCACGTTTTACGTAGCCCAAGAGCCCGGAAAATGAGTGTACGTATTACGGAGATTTTTATCAAGATGCGTGAAATTATACAGACACATCAAGAGCTTTTTACACAGATGAGTGAAATCAGAAAAACCGTGTCTGGGCATGATGAACAAATTGCTTTAATCTTTGAATACCTGAAACAGTTCGAGAAAGCTAAACGTGAAGAACTGGAGCAGAAGAACCGTAACCAAATCGGCTACAAATCCAACAAAGAATAATAACTTGTCCTGAGCCTGTCGAAGGAACCCCACCGTAAGGCGCGCGGGGTCTTGCCCTTGCTTAAGGGCTGTCACACTTTTTGCAGTTCGCTACACAAGCACATTGCCATGCTCGCTGCTATAGTGTCGTCAGGTTTTCCGACCTGACGACAGCGTAAAGCAAAATAATCAAATTCTACTTAACATTATTTAACAACGGAAAACATGGCTTTGGTACATCATTTGCGGTTGTTAGTCGTTAAACTAAAAAAAACTACTACCATGAAAACCGAACTTCTTTGTGCAGCCTTTTACTTCCTATTTGTAGGAATTGTAATTTACTCTCTTATTAAATCAGACAGAAGTCAAGAGAGTGATTGAAGTTTTTCAATTACTTCATCAGGAAAAGTCTGGTTTATGAATGCGTCTTCCTTGAAGGTATGCACACTTGATGTGCGTGTGAAGCAGAGGTATAATCAACCTGCGATTAGGATTTAAGCAATCGACATAATCTTATTTTAGTATTCATTTTGTTAAAATTAGGGGGAGAAAAAACAATCTTTATTATTAGAATTCATGTTTCAATTTGCACTTAGTTTCAAACAACAAAAGCGTTCTTGATTACTTTAAATTTGTTTCAACATTAAAAACAAATTTTATGATTAAGAATCTGTTTGTCACATTAGCATGTATCCTCACCACTTCAGTTTTTACGTTCTCACAAAAAATTGTTGTAACCGGTGCGCAGGTTACGGCAGAGTCGGGAATAGAAAATGGCGCTAAACTTTTTGATGAGCAAAGTATTGCCGGAGATCCTAAAGGAGGCTCAGGAGGTGCATGTGCCAATAACTGGTTGCCGGGCTGGACAAGTCTTCCGCATCATGCTTACGTTGATTTAGGACAGGATTATACTATCACAGATGTTTACTTATACGATTATAATGGTGCCAGTACATTTACGGTATCTACCGGAGTTCCCGGAACTTGGACGCAACTTTTTACAGATGCTATGTCTGGCTGGCAAGTGTGGAATGCTCACCCTGTAATGGTCACTACGCGTTACATTCGTTTTTCTACTCCTGATGGAGATTGCAGGGCCTATGAAGTGGTGTTGTATGGCACACCATCATCGGGCGGAAGTGATACTATTCCTCCTTCAAACATTACAAATTTAACTGTCGGGACAGGAACTTCTACAGGCATTCCACTTAGCTGGACTTCTCCAGGCGATGATACAACTTCGGGTACTGCAACTACTTATGATATTCGTTACAGTACAAGTGTTATCAGTAACAACACAGATTTTACAAATGCTACACAAGTTACAGGGGAGCCAAACCCTAAAGTTGCAGGAAGCGCTGAAAACTTTACGGTAACAGGCTTAACGCCAAACACTACGTATTACTTTGCTATGAAAACAAGCGATGAAGTTCCTAATGCTTCAGGAATGTCAAGCGTAGTTAGTGCCACTACCGCAGCATCTACAGGCGGACTTCCGCCATTGACAAAAACATATATCCATTTGCCATCTATGGATCCGCAGTGGAATACTACGGCAGTTTATAATGCGCTTGAGCCTTCTGATTTTGATTCTTACTGGGCAAATCTATTGAACTCTCTTCCATCTGCTGATGCATCTTGGAGTGGAGGAAATATAAATTTGGGAACTAACGGAACAGGTTATGGGCTAATATCTTGGAATGGCGCTACGAGCTCTACTAAAAAACCTATTCTTGTTCAGCTGCCATCGGCTGGCGCTCCTCCGGGTATTGGAATTTGTCCGATGGACAATCGTTTTATAGTTTGCTCTGCATTTAATAATTCTACGGGAACAATTACAGTCCCTGCTGATTATACTACTGCGCTACTGGCTATTCAGCAAATGATTCGTAATGTATTGGCATCTGGTAATGCTACTGCCGATGTATTTGTTATTGGAAAATCGCAGGGTGGAGGAACAGGCATGATGACTGCCGGCCTTTGTGCAGATGTAAAGGATGTGTTTTTATCAGTTCCTGCTTTGTCGGGCTACACGGGCACTTCAGGCACTACTGGAGGGTATCCGGGTTATGCATCCACAAATGTAAATGGATATATTGATGCGGTGAATCATGCTAAACGCTATCGAAACAAATGCTCTTTTTCTATTTCTTACGATGATCAGGTTACTTGGGGGCGTGGACAAGTTACTTGCGCAAAAAATACGCAGTTCACCACAACCATCTATCATGGGAATGATGGACACAACGATCCAGATTGGTGGCCTAATGGAACATCCTGGTTGGATAGCTGCTTACTAAATGTTGTAAATAATGGAGTAGGGCTTGCTGGAACTGCAACTTTCTTACCTGAACTGCCTGCAAGTACTTTGGTTGTAAGTGCGTTTCCAAATCCTTTTTCTGATCAACTAGCACTTTATGTGTCTGAAGAATTTGTTGGAGAAGCTAGTTTGTATTCAGCTATGGGGAATATGATTAAAACAGGAAAAGTAAACTTCCATAATAATCACTTAAATTTAAGTGAAGAAGTGTTTGATTTTAAAAATCTGCCTTCGGGAATTTACTTTTTAGAATTAAAAAATAATATAACTGTTTCCAGAATGAAGCTTGTAAAGCTTTAATTACGTCAGGTCTTCCGACCTGACGTAATAGCAGGTCTAATAATGTTCGTCAGGTGGTAACACCTGACGCCAGCGCAAATATTTGTCATGTAGTAGTAATACCGATGCTTCATATCTTTTAGTCCAAGTATAATTTGTACTTGATCGGCATTATACCAAATGTTATGGACTAATATATAATCAGTAATGGTATAACCTGACGCCAGCGCAAATTTTAGAAGTATTTCTAAAGGGATGTTCTAAATGTTTATCATTGCTGTATGTTAAGCGAAAACGAAAATTATTCTTTAGATAATATTTTTGATTTTGATTCTTTAGAAAACCTTCGAAAGGTTTTCCTTGATCAATATCAAAATAAATACGACTTTGATTTATATATCGCTCCAATTGATAAAGAGTGGAAGGATAAATTTGAAGCAGCTTTCTTGGAATTTGAGCAGCCTTATGAAAAACTATTTGACAGTAGTTTCCTAAAAGAGGCATACCCTACGATGCATAAAAAGATGCCTCTCACATTATATGTTTATTTAGGAGAGGAGCAAGAGGCCGGTTTGTTTGCACAAACCTTATTGAGCTTTCTCAGTAATCTAAAATGATATTTTAATGTCGTCAGGTCTTCCGACCTGACGTAATAGCAGGTCTAGTAATGTTCGTCAGGTGGAAACACCTTACGCCAGCGCAAACAGCAGCACTACCACTTTTCCCTCTCATTATACCACTTACGAAAATATTCTGACCAGATACAAGTTTGTATTTGCAAACGATCTATTTTCTTCATCTCTTTGTATTAGGAACTAAATAACAACTATCAACTAATACAAAAGCTATGATTAAAAAAAAATTATTTGCCCTTGCACTTATAGTAAGTGTTTGTGCGGCAGCTCAGGAGGCAAGATTGAAAATCCATGTTACGGATAAGATCACTGCAGAGGCGTTGGAGCTTTCAAGCATTGTGGTGGAAAATTCTGGCAATACAGTCGCCTCCGGAGTAGCAGATGTAAACGGAGAGCTGGTACTTCATAATTTACTACCGGGTACTTACAATGTCAAGGCTGCTTATGTTGGATATCCTAAAAAAATTATTTCAGGGGTTGCGATAAAAAATAATGAAACCACCTATCTTGATATCATACTTTCGTCCGAGAATATAATAGGAGAATTTGTGTTAACGGATTACGTAAAGCCGCTGATTGATCCTAACACTTCCAGCAAAATTACTTTTTCGTTGGAAGAAATTAAAAGAAGTCCCTTGGATATTATGTCGCTCATATCAAATGGCACGGGAGCAGTGGTGAAAGAAGAAGGCATGTCGCCAAGTTTTCACGGAGCAAGACCAAACAGTAATGTTATTCTAATTGATGGTCAGCGCGTAATTGGTTCAGCTTCCTTGCCCAGAATGGGCGTTCAGCAAATTTCAGTTACACTGGGTGGCATCCCTGCTATGTATGGTGATGGAACAGGAGGTTTTATAGAGATAGAAACTAGAAGCGGATTGGTAAATCCTAAAAATTAATGATTTGTGCTACTTTATTTAAATAACTTATCACTATATCTTGAAAACTAATTTTCTTGTTTTTCATCATTTACATTACTTTTATGTAAATTAAGAATAACGCTATTTAATTATAAAATTATATTCATGAAAAAAGGCAAGATAAAATTTTTTAACCGCTTTAAAGGTTACGGTCTTATTACTGAAATAGAAACCGGTACTGAATATAATGTGAGCCCATCAGGCATGCAAGATATTGTTTTAGAAGATGGAGATAATGTTTTATTTGAAGCTGTGGAGGGTAGAAATGGTTACAATGCCATTGAAGTTCGTCCGGATGTTTTTAAAAAGCATTCTTAATACTTAATTTATATATATTGAAAAAGGCAAGTTTCTTTCTTTTTCCATTACTATTAATTCTTTTTGCAATCAATTATGATTGGACGGTTAAAAGTTCGGAAGTAAATATTTCATTTGAAGTACCTAAAAATGGGAAAAAGGGTACTATCAATGGACTAGAAGCTGATATAAAATTTAACCCGCTCGATTTACTTGGTTCAAAAGTTACTGCAAAAGTTGATGTTAATTCAATTAATGCGAATAATGAAGGCTTAACAAGCCATTTGTTAGAGCCAGATTTTTTTGATGCAAAACAATTCCCGTTTATTTTATTTGAATCAACAGAAATAATAATGCAGGATAGTATTTATACTGCTTTTGGGAATTTAACTATGAAAGGCGTTACTCATAATGAGAAAATAATGTTCAAATTTCAAGATACTGATAGCCTAGGATTTTTTTCAGGTAAATTGAATTTGTTTTGTGGAGATTATAATTTGATAAGCAATAAAGTAGGTGATTCTACAACTTTAGCAAATATTAACATTAATGTTCCCGTGTTTAGAAAATAATTTGTTTAGATTCGTTGATGTATAAACAAATAAATTTTCGTGTCAATTCTAACAGCCAAATTACAGCAGTTTTGGTTTAATGTACTAGCATCCTCTATTACATTACTCATTCTAGGGTTTGTTGATATTATAACAGGGTTTGAGCTTTCCTTTCAATTTTTTTATTTTATACCCTTAGCTATTTTTTCAGTCAATGTAAAGACATCGCGTTTTTTAATATACTTATTTGCCTTAATTACAGCTATTGTTTGGGGAGTTGCCGATGTTGCATCAGGTCATTCTTATTCCCACCCTTTATACATCTATTGGAATATATTATCTAGGCTTATTATTTTTACAATCTTCTCTGTCTTTCTTAATTCATTGTTTCGTAATAGAGCAAAAATAAATGCTCTTGTTAAGGATGTCTCACGAAAAAACGAATCTATAATTGATAGCATAAAATATGCTAGAATAATTCAAGATGCTATCCTTCCTGACTTTACAAAATTTAAAATACATAACTCGGATGCGTTTATTCTAAATATTCCTAAGGACATCTTAAGCGGAGATTTTTTTTGGCATGCATATAAAAACAATAAATTTATTTTTGGAGTTATCGATTGTACAGGGCATGGAGTGCCGGGTTCTTTGCTGAGTATGGCAGGTAACTCATTGCTGAACAAAATTGTTCTCGAAAATAACATCACATCTCCTGAAGATGTTTTATTCAATTTAAATAAAGAAATCAATACACTTTTTACTGCTGGAAGCGGAAACGTATATGACGGGATGGAAGTAGCTATCGCTTCATACGATGAAACTACTAGAGAGCTTACGGTTTGTCAAACTTTTAATGGTGCCTTATTAATTTCTCAATCAAAAGAATTGCTAAAACCTATTATTAGCAACCAAGAAATAGGAGGTAAGTTTAATAGATCGGGTGATTCTGGATTTATGCTTAACAAATATATTATTGAAACAGGCGCAATATTGTTTTTGTTTTCAGATGGCTTTTACGATCAGTTTGGCGGTGAAAAGAAAAAAGAAAAATTTTATTCGGCTAGATTTAATGAATTATTGAAAGAAATTAGTTCTTTGCCTTTAATAGAACAAGAAAAAATACTGACTCAAAGAATATTGAAGTGGAAAGGCGATCATGATCAAATAGATGATATCACAGTGATTGGTGTTAGGTTTTAGTATTTTCTGCCACTTGCTCTTGAATTAATACCACTTACTAAGTTTCCTAAACCATACTAAAGCATAGGCGTTAAATTGTGTAAAAACAAACATTCACAATTAAAACCTACCAGCCATGCTAAACAAACTACTATTTGCAATTGTGTTTCTAGGAAGCACCTTGCTAAATGCGCAAAATGGAAAAATTAAAGGAAAAGTTATTGCCTCTGACGATAAGGAATTACTAGCATTTGCCAATGTTTTATTAGAGCAGCAAGGAGTAGCTGTTGCGAAAACTGTAGCTGATTTGGAAGGGGAATTTTCTTTTAATGATATTCCTATAGGGGTATATAATCTAAAAACGGTATACGTTGGTTGTAAGACTAACATTTCCTATGGAGTAATTGTAAGCGCTGATAAAATTACTCAGGAGTCTATTGAGATGGAATATGCGTCAATTATGATGTGCCCTGTTGTAATCTGTGAATACATGGAGCCTTTAATTTTAACTGACGTTTGTTGTCGTAAATGTGGAGTTGTGTCCAGAGAATGTTATTTCACTTGTGGATTATCCTGTTATAGCACTTTTACAGATGAAACTATGTTTGAAGAAAAATCAGCTCCCGTATCAGCTCCTTACTGTAGTGTTTTCCCAAATCCTATAATTGATTTCGCTACACTTGAAATTAGTGCAGATAGAGCTATTGATAATGGCTACTTAAAAATATATGATGTATCTGGAAAAGAAATTAAAAACATTTCTTTCTCTGGAAACATTATTAAATTAGATCGATCTGGAATAGCTGCAGGGACTTATATTTATGAGGTTCTTGCTAAAGATTTATCTATATCTGCGGGTAGAATAGTAGTGCAATAAAAATTTGTTTGGTTAATAGTAGCTTTTCTGTTGCAGTCAGGAAAGTTGCGGAGCCTTCAAGAAATCTTGGAGGCTCTTTTTTTTTATTTTCGGCACATGAAAAAATAGTTTCCAACAAATTTTTTATTGGCAATCTATTGTTCTTACTCAGTTATTATTTTCTTTGTAAATACATATCCTTCCGAAGTTTCAATTTTAATAATATATACTCCATTCGCTGGCGAATTAAATTCTAGCGTGTTGGTTGTTGAAGTGAGTTGAATATTACTTGTGTTCACAATTTGTCCAATAGAGTTATAAATGTTTAATTTAGCATTTCCACTAAGTGATATGCTGCTATATGCAATTTGATTATTTGCAAATGAAATATTCACTTGATACACATTGTTTAAATAATTGCTTACCGAAGTAGGTCCGCAATTAACTAATGCTCCAGTAGAATCGTATTTGCAGCCATTAGCATGAATTGGAATTACAATAGGCATGCCGGATAATTTTACCATTACCGAATTTGTTGAAATGACAGATCCATTAATTAAAACTGTTGCTCCGCTTGTAGCGCTGATATTTCCGTTTTGTGTTGCATCCCAACCTAAATAGGTATACGGATCGTTCATTAATAAACTCATAGTAGTGCTAGGAAGTGTAATGGTGTCGTAGGCAGATGATAAAGCTGGATAATTTGTGTCTTCATATCCTAATTTTACTGGCTTCCAAGCTACAATATGTGTTGGAGTGCCTGCCGCATCGCCAAATAAATAAACAAACTTTCCGTTTTGTCCATTGGAAGTTTGACTTGTATTTTCAGATAATGCTTTTAGGAATCTTGCATCTTTGACTGGAGAGGTAACAGTTGTTTGTATGCTTTTGTATGATTTACGCTGTATGTTATTATTTATGTCTTTAAATAATCCAGTTGTACAGTACAAGGGATATTCATTTTGATCGGTATATCCATATATAAATGATCGGTGAATATTATATCTGGCAGAGAGTAAAAATGCGCGCATGTAATATGCTGCTTGTGTAGATTCGCCTAATGGACCACATCCATCGTTTGGCACACCTGCATTCCACCCAAATTCAGTTACGTTTACTTTGGCGTTAGGCATTTTCTGGTTTTTCCAGTCAATCATATTTTTAAGAGTCAAAAATGCTCCATCATCACTTTCGGGAGTTTCGGTAACGCCTGCGTTTAAGTTTCCTGCATTAAACTGTGTTATGTTAAATGCGTAAGGGTGAATTGCCACGTAATTAAAATAGGGTTTTAGGGAATCAGGAATTGCATCATCAACGTAGTAAAATGCTTCACCAAATGGACCTGCACTGGAGTTATGTGCTCTAAAAGCTGCTAAGGATAATTGTATTCTCCATTTTTTGGGGTCGTTACTGCCATAATATTCTCTGCAGGCAGATACAGCTCCAATTAAAAACTGATGGTATCCAAGCTTTCCTGGGTATGGATATCCCCACGGTTCGTTGCCAATTTCTAAAACATTTACTAGTGCAGGTTTAGCGGTATCGCTAGGACAATTGGTTTTTAAAAAAGCACTTATATAATTTTTAAAATTAGTGGAAGCATTTCCTATTCCTCCAAACTCGGTAAGCGAGTACCATTTGTTGGGGTATCCTCTGTTGATGGTGGTGTTTGGACAAGCTCCACTGTATTTAGGGAAAATACTTTCGAGCGAAGCGTACATTTCTTTAAAACCATAATTTGCTCCTTTCCAAGCACAATAAAACCCTTTGGTGCTTTCAAATCCACTTTTAGTTCCGGGTTGCATAATGTCAGTACATCCTCCGTTATTGCACCAAACGTTTGCGCAGCTGCATGTATCTGGATTTAATATTCCATCAGTAGGGAAGAAATTATATTTATAATCAATTTCCATGTGGTGAAAATTGCGCATGGTTTTAATCGAACCGGCATTAGGCATGTTAGTCATGCCAATTGAATTACCTCCGTTTGCAGAAATTAATTCTGACAAGGTAGATTTTGCAGGAGCATTAGGAAGTACTACTGCAGTGTGGGGGTTAAGCCATGTTTGGCTGAACCCGAAAATTGAAATTGAAAAAAGTAATGTTAAAGTTGTGATTTTGTTTTTCATTTTTGATTCAATAAGTAATAAAGAGGTATAGGTTTTTAAAAAAGAGTCTAGATATAATAAGGCTGATGTTTGATTGTTTTATTCTTTATAGTTGGAACTTAGCCAGTCTTTCATCATCCTGTCATGGATTGTTTTGTGTTCTCCATCTTTAATGAAAAGTGAGTTTGTCTTTAGAGAGCTAGATTTTTTTTTCTTCCTTTTGTGTATTTTCTTTTTGATTTTCACTGCTTTTGTATATTTTTTAAAGGTAGGTACCTATCAATGTTATAGTAAAATATAATGGATTTATTCTTAGGTGTTAAACGTTGATTTTTTTTTGATTTTTTAATCCAAACAGCTTAAATTTAAATAAAAAAGATGTTTTATTATTAATATTCAATAGGCATATATTTTATATCTTTATGCTGCTATGACACCTTCGCATGATTTATTTAAATTAATTAAGTCTTTAAGCTCTACTGAGAAAGCTTATTTTAAAAAGCATTCTTCTTTTACACGTCAGGATAAAGGTGGTAATATCTATTTAACCCTGTTTGATGCAATCGCTAAGCAAAACGAATATGATGAGTCAAAGCTTAAGAAAAAATTTAAGGGACAGACATTTGTAAAGCAATTTCCCGTAATTAAAAATTATTTGTACAGCAAAGTACTTGATGCACTGGAGTTGTATCACTCGGATATGAATCAACGATTTTTAGTTCGTAAGATGATGAACCGGGCTGAGTTGTTGCGTAAACGAGGAATGTATGATCAGGCAATGAAAATATTGAAGAAAGGAAAAGTTTTTGCAAAAGAAAATGAAATGCATTTATCTCTGCTTGACATGAATATTCATGTTGAATTAGGACTTGCATTGGAAAAATTTGACATGAACTGGGTGGAACAAGTTAATAAAGAAATTACTCATAATCTTGCCTTGTTTAAGAACGATGCTGCGATGCACGATGTTAATTTTAAAATTGCAATTTTTTATCATAATTATTTAATTACTCGTAATCCGTCTTTCCTCAAAAGTGCAAAGCAAATAGTCAACAGTGTTTATCTGTCTGATGTTTCAAAAGCAAAAACATTTTTTGGTAAAAATCGGTTTTATGAATCGCATGCATTTTATGCATTGGCAAAAGGCGATTTAAAATCCATTCATTACTACACCAAAAAAGTAGTTGAGAATTTCGAAAACTCGCAAAATAAAATCACTAAGAATTTTATTTCCTACGTTGCCGCATTAAATAATTTTATTGAAATATGTGGCGAGTTGCGTAAGTATGATGAAGGAATGGAGTGCTTAGCAAAGCTGAAATCATATCCTGATTTGCTTAATTCCTATAGCATTAATGCAAAAATATTTTTTGTTTACAACTACTTATATTTGTTTCTGCATAATAACTCCGGACATTTTCAGGATTCAAAAGAATTGCTTGCCGAAATTCAGAAAGAGTTAAAGCTGTACGAAGAAGAAATGAATCACTCGGAAAAAGGAGTGTTGTTTGTAAATATTGCAATTACTTATTTTGGTTTAGGAGAAATCAAGTTGAGCATTCAGTGGTTAAATAAAATTCGTAACGAACTAAGCCTTTTAAATAATCCAGAGTTAGATTGTTTTGTACGCATGTTTTATTTGGCAGCTCATTATGAATTAGATAATAAAGAGTTAGTTGCTTATCTGATACGTGCTGACGCAAGATTTTTTTCTAAGAAGCAAAGTCAGTTTGAAATAGAAAGCGTTTTTCTGGACTTTATGAAAAATAAACTTCCTTCAGCAACTGACAATGATAGTAAGATTAAGCTATTCCGTAAATTGAGAGACAGTCTTATTCCTTTGGTAAACAACCCTCAGGATAAGATATATTTTAAATATTTTGATTTTATAAATTGGTTGGATTCTAAGATAAAAGGTGTTTCTTTTCAGCAGCTAGTTAGAGATACTTTTTCTAGTTCAAAATAATATCAAATACATTTAAAATAATCAAAAGCTTCTTTGCAATCTTCGCATTGAAATAGCGCTTTGCAGGCAGTAGAGCCAAACTGAGAAATCATTTTTGTATTTTTAGATTTACATCGTGGGCATTCCAATACTTTGGGTTTTCCTAAAAGGGCGCCCTTGTCCATCGTAGTTTTTTCGGGAGGAGCTATTCCATATTTTCTGAGTTTTTCGTTCGCTTCAGGAGTAATCCAATCTGTTGTCCAGGCAGGATTATAAACCATAGTTACTTTTCCATTTTCTACACCTTCTTTTTTTAGGATGGTAAGAATATCATCTTCAATTTGTTTCATGGCCGGACAGCCGGAGTAGGTGGGAGTGATAAGAACTTCAACGGTATCATCTTTAACAATGATATCTCTGAGAATACCAAGTTCTGAAATATTTATTACCGGAATTTCCGGATCAGGAATTTCTGATAGGAGTGTAAATATTTTTTCTTTCGTAACTACCATTTTGCCTCAGGCATTGATCGCGGAAGTGATTGCATCTCGGCAAGTATATATCCAAGATTTTCAGTATGAATTCCATCGCGACTTCCGCGTTGCATGAAAGTGTTTGCCGATGTTTTTAAACTGGCAGCATTTAAAACTTCTACTATTTTCTTGTCCCAATCTACTTTAATATTGTTTAAATCAACAGCAATACCTTCTTTTATAAGAATTTGATCTACTTCATTCATCTCAAACATTTCTCCAGTAAAACGGTATAATTCGTTTAATGCGTCTTGCATTCTACTATGACTTTCTTCTGTTCCATCGCCTAGTCGTTCAACCCAAGTAGAGGAGTGCCTTAAATGATAAGTGATTTCTTTAATTGACTTAGCAGCTATAGCAGCAATTGTTTGATCTTTACTTTTTGTTAGCTCAGAGAATAGGTAAAAATTAAATGCGTCACAGAAAAATTGTCTTAATATAGTTTTTCCATAATCTCCATTCGATTGTTCAGTTATCAAGGTGTTGTAATATTCGCGCTCAGTTCTGTGGAATGCTAAATCATCTTCTTTTCTTCCTTTATCTTCAACTTGTGCAGCATAGGTAAGTAAGGCATTGGATTGTCCAAGTAGATCAAGCGAAATATTTGTCAGTGCTAAATCTTCTTCCAAAAATGGACCGTGACCACACCATTCCGCATTACGCTGTGCTAAAATTAAACTGGTATCGCCAAGTCTTAAAAGATATTTGAAAAGTGCTTCTTTGCTAGTCATTTGTAGAATGTCGATTAATTACATGTGTTTAATTTCTTCCGGTAGTATGTAAAATGTAGGATGACGGTATACTTTGTCATTTGCAGGTTCAAAAAACGGACCTATATCTTCCGGTGAACTGGATACAATTGCATCCGTTGGTACCACCCAAAGTGCAGTGCCTTCATTTCTTCTAGTATACAAATCGCGAGCATTTTGTAAAGCCATTTCTTTGTCGTAGGCATGAAGGTTGCCGCAATGTACAAAGGGCTGACCCGGTTTTTTTTGAACGAATACTTCCCAGAGTGCGCCTTGATTATCTTTCGTGTTTCCCATAGTTAAATAATATTTTATGCAGCCTTTTTGTTTTTTCTTTTTTCAGCAAAAGCAAGAGCCGCTTCTCTTACCCATTGCCCTTTTTCATGTGCAGCAACTCGTGCTCCTAAACGCTCTTTGTTGCAAGGGCCATTACCATGAATTACATTTTTAAACTCAGCCCAGTCTGGTTCCGAAAAATCATAGCCCTTTTTTTCATCGTTCCATTTTAAATTTTTATCGGGAATCGTTAAGCCAATAAGCTCTGCTTGAGGTACGGTTTGATTTACAAAACGCTGGCGTAGCTGATCGTTTGTTTCGCGTTTTATTTTCCACTTTAATGCATTTTCAGAATTAGATGATTCTGAATCAGGCGGACCAAACATCATTAGCGTAGGCCACCAAAAACGATTCAAGGCATCTTGCGCCATCTCTTTTTGTTCTTTAGTTCCTCCGGCAAGTTTGCAGGTTATTTCATAGCCTTGACGTTGGTGGAAGCTTTCTTCTTTACAAATGCGCACCATGGCTCTTGCATACGGACCATACGAAGTGCGTTGCAGCATTACCTGATTCATAATTGCTGCTCCATCAACGAGCCATCCTATGGCGCCAATATCAGCCCAAGAAAGGGTGGGGTAATTAAAAATGGAAGAATATTTTGCTTTTCCGGTATGCAATTGATTTAACAATTCATCGCGGGAAATGTTTAACGATTCTGCTGCAGTGTATAAATACAAACCATGACCAGCTTCGTCTTGAACCTTAGCCATAAGCACCATTTTAGCGCGCAAACTTGGCGCTCTGGTAATCCAATTTCCTTCGGGTAACATGCCAACAATTTCTGAATGTGCATGCTGAGAAATCTGGCGAATTAAATGCTTACGATAATTATCCGGCATCCAGTCCTTAGGCTCAATGTTTTCGTTGCGAGCTAATTTCGCTTCAAAATTTGCATCAAAATCTATATTACTCATAATCTGTATTGTTTGTTTGTAAATATACTAATGAATCCGAAAAATCCTACCTGAATTCATCGTGATTTATATCATTAATTTCTAACTATGATACAGAACGGACTTAAAATTAATAGCTCTAATTCTGATATAAAATTCTATTTTTGTCGTCTGTTTTATGGCAAAATTTCACAAACTTAAAATTGCAGATGTGCGTACCGAAACGGCAGAATGTGTTTCTGTATCTTTCTACATTCCGGAATCATTAAAAAATGATTTTAAATTTATACAAGGACAATACCTTACTTTAAAGCTTGTTGTAAAAGGGGAAGAAGTACGCAGGTCGTATTCCATTTGCTCTGGTGTGATGGATAATGAATTGCGAGTTGCAGTAAAAAGAGTGAAGGATGGGCGAGGTTCCAACTTCATAAATGATACTTTTAAGGTAGGTGCCGAAGTAGAAGTGATGCCACCCATGGGAGGTTTTCATTCACCGATGAAGGCAGAGCATAAAAAGCAGTATGTGCTTTTTTCTGGTGGAAGCGGCATAACACCCATGTTATCTATTGTAAAAACTGTTTTACAGGCTGAGTCAAATTCTTCCTTGATATTATTTTATGGGAACTTAAACGAGGAGGCCACTATTTTTAAAAAGCAATTAGATGAAATTGCAACTAGCAATGCATCTCGCTTTCAGCTTCACTATATTTTTGATAAGCCCGAAAATAAAATGGATGAGCTTTATGTAGGAGTAATGACCAAAGAAAAAATTAAAGCTCTTTTAACAAAACATATTACTTCTCAAACGGACAATGAATATTTTATCTGCGGTCCTGGCCCTATGATGGATAATGCCCGAGAAACATTAGAGGGTATGCGTGTAGATAAAAAACGAATTCATATTGAGTATTTTGTTGCTGCAGCACCTATTGCGTCAAAAGACTCAGTCTTGGAAAAAATCACTGCTAAAGTTTCTGTTTCGATGTACGGCATGGAGACTGCGTTTGATTTAAATTCCAACGGAAAATCTATTTTAGATGCTGCGCTGGATGCGGGCGTAGATGTTCCTTTTGCCTGCAAAGGAGCAGTGTGTGCAACTTGCAGAGGAAGAGTTTTAGAAGGGAAAGTGCATATGGATAAAAACTTTGCCCTAACTGAAGAAGAAATCGCAGAAGGGTTTATCCTTACCTGTCAAAGTCACCCAACTACAGCCGTTGTGAAGGTGGATTATGATGTTTAGGATTCAAGATTCAAGATAGAAAATTCCAAATTGCGAATCCGTAAGTATCTACGAACTGAGAACTAGCTTATTCCAAATTATTTTATTTTATGTAGAAGCAGAAGGGTTGTGCCGAAGAGGAAGAATGCGCCTGTTTGGTGTAGGATAGCAATCGTAATTGGAACTCCGTATAAAATTGTAATAACGCCAAGGGTAAATTGTACTAGTACGATAATTCCTAGTGTGTTCACAATCTTCATTACTGATTTGCTTACTTGTATTTTTCTAGCCTTGTAATACAGCAATCCTACAAGTGCAACAACTAAATAGGCAATGCTGCGGTGCAAAAAATGAACTCCTGCATGACCTTCAAAAAAGTTTTTCCAAATGGGTTCAAGCGCTACCACATCATCAGGCATCCATGCATCACCCATCTTAGGCCAAGTAGGATATCCGTATCCAGCTTTTAATCCAGCTACAAAAGCTCCGTATATGATTTGGAGGATAATCACAATAAATAAAATAACTGAAAGGCGTAGAAGCCCCCTCCCTGCCTCCCCCGAAGGGGGAGGAGTTACAGGTCGCATAAGATCTAGGCCGTACCAAAAAGTAAATCCAAATACAGCAAAGGCAGATATTAAATGAATGGCTAATCGGTAGTGACTTACATAAATGTTTTCCGACAACCCGCTGCTGACCATAAACCACCCAAGAAACCCTTGAAAGCCCCCAAGCGCAAAAAGCACCATTGCTTTTTTCATAAAGTTTTGTGGCAACTTTTTTTTAACCCAAAACCAAATAAAAGGAACGATAAAAACAATGCCAATAATTCTGCCTAACAGGCGGTGGATGTATTCCCACCAATAAATATTTTTAAAATCTGCTAGCTCAAAATGAGAGTTGATGAGCTGAAACTGTGGAGTTTGTTGGTAGGATTCAAATTCTTCCTGCCAGGCAGCTTCTGTAAGGGGAGGGATAGTTCCCGTAACAATTTTCCATTGGGTAATTGATAAGCCGGATCCGGTTAGTCTGGTAATTCCGCCAATCACCACCATGGCATATATTAGAAAACAGCCTGTGAAAAGCCAAATAATAACTGTGCGAAAATTAGAATTCACAATATTTATTTAGGGCAAATGTAAGCTTTCTAAATCTTTTAGGTAATCAAAAATTGCTACACATTCAAATGTCGAGCCTCTTGCAATAATATAGAAGTTTCTCTTGTCTGGCTTAGTGAATCTTCCAGACCCCTCAGCTATATTCAACATAATACTAAAAGCAGCTCTTTCTAGTTGATCTTTTTTATTTCTGCTGACTTTTGTTTGTTCTAAGAACAAAGCAACAGCACTGTTAAATTTCTTTGCTTTAGCGTAAACTTCTAGCTTTTCAAAATTGAACATTAAATTTAGTTTGAGTTAGAGTGTGAGTTGTGAGAGGCAAAACAGTTTTTTTAAGTATTCCTACTCTTGCTCAATACTCACACTCAAAACTGTTTTGTGACCTCGGAAGGAGTCGAACCTTCAACCTTCTGATCCGTAGTCAGATACTCTATCCAATTGAGCTACGAGGCCAATATTATAATTTCCAATATTTCAAATATCCAATTGAGTACTGACGACCTGACGCTTTGGTCAGGTCAAACTCCGGTCAGTATCCTGATTGGCCCTGCCACATCAGGACTACAAGGCCATTAATGCCGCAAATATAAAATTCTATTCTTTTGGTTTATCTTTTGTTTGTGGTTTGCTTATGGAGTCACGCATTTGTGTATCGGACTGTATATTCTGCATTTTGTAATAATCCATCACTCCTAAATGTCCAGAGCGAAATGCATCAGAAATAGCCAGAGGAATTTGAGCTTCTGCTTCAATAACTTTAGCTCTTGCTTCCTGCGCTTTGGCCTTCATTTCTTGCTCATTTGCTACGGCCATGGCTCTGCGCTCTTCGGCTTTTGCTTGCGCCACTTTTAAATCGGCACTTGCTTGGTCAATTTGTAGCTCCGCACCAATATTTTTCCCTACATCAATATCTGCAATGTCAATAGATAATATTTCAAAAGCTGTTCCTGCGTCAAGTCCTTTTGATAAAACTGTTTTAGAAATTTTATCGGGATTTTCTAAAACACTTTTATGATCCAAAGCAGAACCTATGGTGGTTACAATTCCTTCTCCAACGCGAGCTAAAATTGTTTCTTCACCGGCACCTCCAACTAGCTGGTTAATATTTGCGCGTACGGTAACACGTGCTTTTACTATAAGCTGAATACCGTTTTTAGCTACTGCAGAAACAGGAGGGGTATCTAGTACGCGAGGATTAACAGATACTTGTACAGCTTCAAATACATCTCTTCCTGCTAAATCTATTGCTGTTGCTAGTTTAAAGCTTAGTGGGATATTTGCTTTTTCGGCAGATATCAAAGCGTTCACAACTGATTGTACATGTCCGCCAGCCATAAAGTGTGCTTCTAGCTCATCTCTAGTAAGGCTCAATCCTGCTTTGGAGGATGTAATAAGTGCATTGGTAATAACTCCCGGAGGAACTTTACGAAAGCGCATCAATGCAAGTTGTATCAATGATATTTTTACGCTCGAAAGTTGCGCGGTAACCCATAATCCTATAGGAAGAATTCTGAAAAATATCCATAAAGCGATGAGGGATCCAAAGCCTAGTAAAGCATAAATAAGTACTTGATCTGGTTGCATTAGTTTTAGTTTAAAATTAAATTATTTTGAATTTATAAGATGTCGCGAATGTACTAATAAGTCACGAAAAAAGGAGGGTAGGATAGTGGAAAATAACAGCTCTCAAGCCTTCAGTTTCACATATATTTTGCTGGACTGAACTTTTGAAACGATGATATCTTTTTTCTCATCGATAAAGCCATCCAATGACTGCACTTCCAGTAATTTACCATTAATAAATGCTTTACCAATGGGGTTTAATCTAGAATTGGTTGTGCCAAAATCTCCTTCGTTTATTAGACCCGCTTCAATCACATTTGCTTTTCCGTCCATGGAGGAGAGCACACTAAACCGTTTCCATACATTGGTTTTGAATGCCCAATACACAGTGCCTAATGAAATGATGGCTGTACTAGCTAGCACGATGGTTCCAACAGTGTTTCCGTATCCACTGTAAGAGAGAATTATTCCTGTAATCATTAGAATTACAGAAATAAATCCTAACACCATTCCGGGGACAAATAATATCTCAACAATAAGAAGAAACAAGCCTAAGAGTATAAGAAGAATGATAGAGGTGATTGTCATTGTGTAACAGGTTGTGCAACGGGTTTGTAATATTTTAATGCTTTGGGCATAAATTTTTTAATCTCTTCGATTCTTTTTCCATCGCTTGGGTGTGTGCTTAATATTGGAATTGTGCTTCCGCTGGATTCTTTTGCCATTCGCTGCCAAAAGGCTACTGCCTCTTTGGGGTTATATCCTGCCATAGCCATAAATACAAGTCCTAATTTATCTGCTTCAACTTCATGTTTCCTAGAATAGGCTAACACGCCTAAGCCAATGGCAACTCCGTACGATTGATTAAACACATTTTGTGCAGCGGCAGTTTGTGTAGAAAGTGCAATAGATAAAACAGCACCTCCTGTTTGAAGTGCCATCTGCTGGCTCATTCTTTCGTTTCCATGTCTGGCAATGGCATGTGCTATTTCATGGCCCATCACTACGGCTAATCCTGTTTCATTAAGTGTTACTGGTAATAATCCTGTATATACAACTACTTTGCCTCCGGGCATACACCAGGCATTAATAGTTTTATCATCTTTTGTTAAATTGAACTGCCACTTATATCCTGCAATACGTTTTTTATATTTTTTATTTGCATTCATGTACTTAACAACAGCAGCCTGAATATTAGCGCCTACTTTTCTTATTAGCATAGCTTGTGGATCAGTATCTGGTACCATCGAATGTGCAGCTAAAAACTTAGTGTACTCTACTAGGCTCATTTTCATTAGGTCTGATTCGGCAAGGAGATTTACCTGCTTGCGGCCTGTAATAGGAACTCTTGAGCACGACAAAGCAAATGCAATACAGAAAAAGAACAGAAATTTTTTATACATGTAAAAGGAAAGTTATTCAATAGTTGCCGAAAGGCCTTTTTCAAGCAGCGCCTCACATTTAGGTTTTAACTCATCAAATGCGCCACGCTTTACACCGCATTTGCCAGTATTATGAATCAAGTGGGCACATTGTACTGCCTGAATGTATTCCTGATCGCACACATCTACTAGTGTCTCAATAACAAATTCAAAGGTGTTTACATCATCGTTAAAAACAATCAGATCACATTGATCAATTAATTGCTCTTTATGCTTTGTGTGTTTTTTTGTTTTTGTCTTCATTTGATAGAAGGTGTTACGATGCCGAAGTTAATGATTTCTTGTAATTATCACTTACTCTTTAAAATCTCCAATGCCTCTGTAGCACTTATTTTTTTCCCCTCTCTGAATCCAATAACAAAGGCATCACTTAAGCCGCTTTGCTTTAATTGTTCTTTTAGGTTGTTGGCAGTTTCGTATTCCAAAAATTCTCCAATAGTATATACTAATAGGCCGTTATCATCTCTAAAGGTTTTAATCCCTTTGCTTGAATGAGTAAGTAGTGTGTTAGCGATTTTAATAGGGATACGTTCTCTGAAGGCTCCTACCTGCACTCTAAAAGTAATACCTGCATTAGAGTTAAGTAGTAGTGATTTCCCAGATGCTTCCGTAGTAGTGGTGTCAGATGGGAAGTACGAATTTTGTTCTTCAACTTTTGAAATGACGGAGCTGCCTTCAGAATCAATAATTTCTTTTGCTGCCGATATACTCACTCTTTTTCCGTTATGATATGCTATCACAAATGCATCTGCAACTCCTTTTTGAAGAATTAAGTTTTTAGCCTGAATAGCCTTTGCTTCGTTTGAATATTTGCCGGTCGTATAACGAATTAGTCCATTTGCTGTTCTTTCACTATTAAGTGGACTTATATTGTAAAGTTGAGAGGAGGTAACGGGTTTAGAAAAAACTCCTATTTGTATGGTGTAAAACAGACCATCCACTTTGCTTACATCCGTTGTGTTTGCTAAGCTGGTTCCGGATATTGTTGAAGAGGTAGTACCGGAACTAACACTAGAACTATTGTTGTTGTTTAATTCAGTAATGGAAATAACCTCTCCGGATTCTTTAGCTTTTGTTAATGCTTCATTCATCGAAATGCGCTTGCCATTATAAAAAGCTACCACAAAGGCATCTCGGTATCCAATGTTGTTTACCTGAGTTTTAGCTTTATTAGCCGATTCAAACTTTTGAAATAATCCTGCAGTGTACCTCTTTAGTCCTTGAGGGGTTGACTCTGCTGTAATTGGTTTTATGCCTTTAAATAAATCTTGTGGGATCTCATTTCTGAAAGCACCAATTTGAACTTTAAAAATTAACCCCTCGGGCATGGGTGCATTAATTGGAATGGGTTTGTTAGAGGAATAAGACGAGCCATTCATTTCAAGCTTATCAAAAATAGCATCGTAATATTTCAATAACTCTGCATTGGAGGATGAGCTAGTGTTAAGTGAACTAGTACTTGTTGTTTCATTTAACTGTTTTGTCGGAGTATTTGTATTTACTAATTGATTTTCTGTGTTTGTATTAACTGCCGATTGATTGCTTGTAGGTTCGTTTTGTTGCTTTGCTGGATTAGTGGAAGCTGATTCATTTTTTACAGGAACAGCTGGGTTGTTTTTTACTACTGAGTTTGCGCTTGTGTTAGAAGCATTTGCTGTAATGGGAGTGCTGGTGTTTTCTGCTTTTTGGGTACTTGTAGCATTAGTAGAGATTGGTTCTGTGTTTTTTGTAGGCTCTATTAGTTCAGTATTCTCCAACTCAGGCTCAACATTTTTTATAGCAGGAGTAGTCTCAATGGTGTTTTGAGCAATCGTATTTTGAGAGGTAGAAGTAGCTGCAGGTATTTCTTTTTCTTTATTTCCTCCAGTGGCAGTAGTGATTTCTTCGTAGGCTTCTTTGTCCAGCGATTGAAGAAATAAATCAGATTCGGTTTGCTTGGAATTAGATTCAGCTTCAGAATTTTTAGCTAATGTTTTAAGAGAATCCGCAGAAGCTGATTTTCGTAACGAACTTATATCAAGCGCATCTGATTTTTCTCTTAGAATTTGTCTTTCGTTAGGGTTGCTAGTGTTGGATATTTTTAAAGACATATCTTGAGATTGCTTAAAGTCTTTGTCTGCTTCTTTTTGTAATTCTTCGGCTTGCTTTTGTTGTCGTGCAGCATTATTTTTCGACCACTCAGATTCCTTTTTTAATGATACATAATGAGTGTATTCGTCTTTATGAATAATGTTCTTAGAGGCATTTGGATTGTCATTTGTGTTTTGATTGATGCTGTTAGGAGTGGTAGAAATTGTTTGGGTAATGTTTGGTGTTTGCTCACTAGGCTTAACAGCAGTTGAAGTAGAAGAGGTGTTGTTTGTAGAAACGGCAGGTTCAACTGAATTTTGATTTGTTTCTGCAATCGTATTGTTGTTATTTGTTTCAGTTGTAGACTTTGTTTCTTCGGGATTAATAGGATGCGCTGAAGATCCTGATTTAGTTTCATCCGGTGCAGTGAGGGTTAAAGGCTCTGTCTTTTCTAGATTCGCGGTAGCGACTAATTCAGGATTGTCAATTTTTATTTTCGTTGCTTCGTTGGAGGTTTTAATTGCGATGGCTTGTTTTTCTTTTGATGCTTCCAGTGCAGCATCTGCTTTAGAAGGTTTTCCTTCCTTTCTAAGATTTTGAGATTCGGTGTATAACGATGCTGACCAATCTTGATAAAGCTCTTCTTCTTTTACTTTCTTTTCATAGCTATTAGTTACAGTTTGAATTTCTTTAAGTTTATTTTCATAAGCGCTATTTATATTTTTTGTGCCCGATATCTCATTTTCGGTTTCTGCAGGGGATGTGTTTTTTATTTCCGGTTCTGAGGTGCTATTTGTGATGTTGTTTTCAGCAGCAGTGGTTGCTGTTTCGGTTTCTTTTGTTGGCATGGAAGCATCTGCCAAGGCTGCTTGTAGGTTTAAATTATCCACTTTGCTTCTGCTATCAGCAGCTTTTTGTCTTTTTTCTTCTACCGAAGATTGTAGCTCGTATATTTTATTTTGAATAGTAGGTTTGGTAGTCTCGTCACTTTCAGTATTTAGTTTTTGATTTAAAGACGCAATCTGCCTGTCTAGCGAATCGGTCCAGGACTGATAAACAATAGCTAAAGTTTTTTCTTTTTCCAACGGATCGGTAATTTTTTCTGCCGCATACATTTCGTTCACAAATACATCTACATAAGGTAATGAAGTGCTTTGTGGCTCTTCCTTTTTTACTTGTGTAGCTGAATTAGTTTGGCTGTTGTTTGTAGCAGTGGTGGAGGTGGTTTCGTCAACTGCTTTGGATTGGATTGTAGCATTTTCGGATTTAACAGCACTATTGCTAGCAGGAGTGTTTTCGATATTTGTTTGAGTAAATACAGTATTAGATAATGAAGCGCTTCCCTTCAGGGAGTCAACTTCATTTTGCAAGGCTACAGAGGTGACATTAAATTGGTCTGCTTCTTTCTTTTTAGCATCTGCTTCAGTCGCCATTTCTTTTGCTTGCTGAACTAAATTTTGCTTTACCCCTTCGTTCTTTGTTTTTTCAGCCTCATTCGTTAATCGTTTGGCTTCCATTTGTAAATCTTCAACATCTTGAATTAAATCCAAATACTTAGCCATTGCTTTGTTTGCTTCTTCTTGTTTTTCATCGGCTTGTTTAGCGGTTTCTTCTGATAGTTCAGCAGCTTTTTTTAGCTGCTCGCTTTTTGTGTCAAGTTCCTCTTTTTGTACTAGTAGTTGATTTATTTTCTTTTCGCCTGCATTGGATTTAATAGCGGTTTCCAACTCTTTAGCAAATTTCATTTCAGCATCCGCTTGTTGTTGTTTGGCTGTAGCTTTTTCATCCAGCTGATTTGAAAGTGAAAAAGAAAGAGTAGCTTCTTTTTTGAAAAGTTCGGCTTGTTTTTTTAGTGCTGTAGCTTTTTCAAGTTGTGCGAGTTTTTCAGTTTGATTAGTAATTGATTCTGCTGAAGCAACTAACTCCTGTGACTCTTTAGTTTTATCCAAAGCAATATCGTTTTTTTGGACGGCTAACTTTTGTGCAGCTTCAGAGTTTCTTCTTAATTCATTAGCATCTTGCTGTGTTTCTTTAGCATCATCGTAGGCCATTTCAATGATATCTCCGTTTGAGACCGGAGTTGCTTTTTTAGGCTCAGTTACGTTTGCATTTTCGGCAACTGGATTTTCGTCAATGGCAACAGCTGTTACTTCTTCTTCAGCAGAGCTTACTTCCAGCGATGCTTTTGATTTTATGTATTGAATTGCTAACTGTAGGTCTAGACTATCTACCTGTGCGTCAAAGTCGTTTTTTATAATTGCTTTATCAGCCCCATTTTCATTAACAAGGGCTATCTCTTGTTTCATAGGCTTTATTTCCTTTTGTGCAGGAATAACTACCAGCTCAGATGTTTTAGTAAATCCGGCAGACTCTATTACAAACATAAATTTTCCTCCATTAGGAAGTTGGAGTGTATAAGAACCATCTGCTGCATTGGTATTAAAAACACCAATCACTTCATCTTTTAATACTTTTTTAACTGTAATGGTAGCCTTTGCCATCTTATCGCCAACATTTTTAGTAAGTACTCCTGCTATAATTGCAAGGTCAAGAGGCTTACGCTCTAGCCTAATCTTATATACATTTATTAGTCCTTCAGCACTTTCTCTTTTAGAGGAGAAGTATGCACTTTTATCTTCTGCATCAGAAATAAAAAGAATGTCATCATCTGGAGTGTTAATTGCAAAATCCATGTTAACTGCTTTGCCCCAGGTTTGAGTGGTGTAATCTAAGGTGGATTTAAACACATCATATCCTCCCATGCTATTGTGACCCTTGGAGCAGAAGTATAATGTTTTGCCATTTGGATGAAGGAATGCATAGTCTTCATCGTATTTGGTGTTAACTGTATTTCCTACTCTGGTTGGTTTGCTTAAATCACCGGAAGGAGAGCGCGTTACATAATAAATATCCTTTCCGTTTTTTCCATCATCGCCATAACTGGAGTAGTAGATTTCGTTTCTGTCAGGAGAAACATACATCAAGCTTTCGCCTTTTTTCTTTTTATCATACGCAGATTTTAAGTCGTCTGGTTTAATAATAAGTTTTGCGTTAAACTCAGTAAGATTATAAGATCGAAAAAAATCACTTTGAGGTACTTCCTTTTTTTCAAGTACATGCAGCTCTGAAACATTTTTTAGAAGTTTTTTTCCGCTTTCACACATTTCTATTTGCCTGTCTACATCGTATTTTTCTAATTGCCTGGAAGAAGCTACCCCTTTGTATTTTAAATAATATTTAATAGCATCAGTAAATTGGTAATTTAAATGATAGGCTTTTGCTAAATAAAAAAATACTTCTTTGTCTACATCTTGATTTTGTCTTTTTACTGCGTATTCTATGTAGGGTATTGCTTTTTCTTTGTCGTTGCCAGCATAAAGCAAGGAGGCACCAAACTTATAGTTGTATTGTGCATCTTTAGGATACAAACTAAGAATTTGTGAAAAGAGGGGATAGGCTTTTCCAAATTCTTCCTCTTCAAAATATTTGTTTGCTTGTTTCTTGAGATCTTCTTCTGATGAAAATACACTTTGGCAATGCGATGAATATATCTGAAGGAATAATCCGATAGAGAAGATAAAACGAAGCATATTTAGTCTGCTGCAAAACATAAGTACTATAATGATGCTAAAATTAACGTAATTACATAACAACAATTAACCCAAAATATCAGGTTTTTAAGGTTGTTTTGTTGATAAACGTATGAGAAACAGAGGATTATTGCTCTTCTACAGTATCTGGCTCTGTTTTTTTCTTGAAAAGAGGAATTTTAGTTTCTTCTTTTCTCAATAATCTTTCAATATTTTTTTGATGTGTTACTAGAATTATTGCAGGAGTTAGTAGCGAAAATAATACTAAGGTAGGAGAGGAAGAAGGGAAAAGTATTAAGATTGATATTGGAAAACTGAGACCAGCAAAAATAGAGCTTAATGATACATATTGGGTAACGAGTAAAATAAGAGCAAATACCATAATGCCAACAGCTGCAGAAAGAGGATGTATGGCTAGCGTTACACCTAGTAAAGTAGCTACTCCTTTTCCACCTTTAAAGTTTGCAAAAACCGGATAAATGTGTCCTATTAATGCAGCAGCGCCTAACGTAAGCTGAAGGCTGTTAAATTCTTCTTTGCCTAACATTTCTGCAACAAAAAAACTAACTTTAACAGCAGCCCATCCTTTTAATATATCAATAATAAGAACTGGTAATGCTGCTTTTTTCCCTAACACTCTTAGTGTGTTAGTAGCTCCGGCATTTCCGCTGCCGTGTTGACGAACATCAATGTTATAAAAAAACTTTCCAATCCAAACAGCTGATGGCAAAGAGCCAAGTAGGTAGGCTGTTAGAATAATAAATATATGTAATGGAATTTGCATTTAATGTTGCAAAGTTAAATGTTTTGTGCTAATGTTCTTTGTTTACTCTGAATTAAGACTTAGCCTGAATAGAAGTGCTACTCTTCTTCTGATTTTAATTTTCTTTTAAATAAATTTTTTTGTTGTTCAGAGCCAATAGAAAATTGGTAAGGAGTATCGCCTTTTTCACCCTTGTTGGATCTTTTGTCTGCTTTTAATTCTTGAATAATTTTATTGAAATTTGAATCTGACGAAACTGCGGTAAGCAGTCCTTTTGTGTATCTGAAGTAATACCAATTGTTTTTATCTAACTCCAGATAGAGGTCGAGGATATCGCCAGAACGTTTTTTCCACATTGCAATTTTTCCACCCACCATTTTATTTACCTGTGTTTTTCGAACAGAGCTTACACCAATTTCACCTTGAGAGACATAAGCGTTATTTTTCTTATCCCATTGCATGTTTACGTTCGTTAAAAACAACGAATGTTCAAGCTCATCGGGGAATTTTTTAAATTTTCCAAATAGATTTAATTCGGCAATTAATTTGTCTGCTTTTTCCTTACCTAATAATTCACGAAGACCTTTTTCGTAATTTGAATTCACACCAGCTCCCATTAGTGCTTCTGTTGCGAGCATGAGATCAGACATTTTATCCAATGCAGAATTGTCAAACAAAAAGTCAAATGTTATCATGGTTTTAAACGAAGCTGAGTCGGTTTTTAAATCGTGCGTTACATTTCCTACTGCATCTAATTTTATTTGCCCAACATCTAACCCAAGGCTACCCATTTTCCCTTCTCCATAAACAATGCAATTATCTGCTTTTAAGCTTAGGTAATTGCCAGCCAATGATAATTCGTTTAATTTTTCTTTAGAAGCAATTCTATATTCTTTTGATGGCTTGTCGTAAAATAAAAAGCCGGTAGCTTCTAATATTTTCTGATCAGTTTTTCGAATTTGCTTAGTCATAAAAGCAGAATAGATTCCGCTAGAATCTGGAGCAACCATAACCGATGAAGCAAGATCCTTATCTTTTTCATCAACAAGTGTTTGAGTTATTGGAATCAAGATTTTTTCAGGATCTATCTGAGCACTAAATTTAAACCAAGTTTTTCCTTCATTTAAAGCACTACAAGTATTTGTTATTTTAGAAATTCCTGTAAACACCAAAAACTGATTATTCGATGCTAAATTCACTTTACCGTTAAACTCATAATTAGGACTAAGCATAAAATGAGATGAATCTTTGATGTCCGCTTCTGCAATTGTTTGGAATGTTGTATCAACTCTAATGTTTGCTAGATATATAGGTTGCTTGTTCTTCATCTCGTCCGTGTAGTCGTAATAGCCAGAAGAAGAATAGCTTTTTCTGCCAAATATATTAGTATTTGCTTTGTAGATGGTGTGGTAGGCGGTTATGCTGTTGGCTACTATTTTTGAATTACTTAACGTTTTAATTTCTGCTGCTTTAAGAATGGTAACCATCCCGCTATCTGGATATATTTTAGCATCTGCTACATTAATCCAAGCTACATCCTGAGCTGTAATGATATATTTTTTGAAGTCGAATTTTGCCTTGGGAGCATTAAATCGTAATGAATCTTGTTTAGGATTAGTAGAGATAAATTCAGGACCGGAAAGTTCCAATAATCGATCGTCTTTGGGTTTTTGTGCGTCTCTCGAAGAGAGTTCAATATCTCCTTTGTCCATATACCATTTGAAATTATCCATATAACAAATAAATTGATTAACAGGAAAGTCTACAATGGTGCCTTTTCCATTTGCTGCAAAATCACCAGTACGCTTTTCAAAATCAATAATAGCATTTACGTTTTTTGTAGAAAATGCAAACTGAGAGCTTTCTAAAGCTTTTAGGCTAAAGCTAGCTGTGTCTGAAGTGATTTTTTTATTTTTAAATTTCATCAAATCGGCCGACATAGAGGCACCCGAAAAATCAAGTTTCCCGTTTCCAGTCATTGCGTTGGAGGTATAATCAACACGCCCTTTCATACTAGCTTGTCCATTGTAAAAGTCCATGGGTTTGTTAACTGTATAAATTTGCATAATATCTTTTTTAGGTGACCAATGCACGTAAACTGTATCTGCTTTTACTGGAGGGTATTCTGTCTTTCCTCCTTTCTGTTCCTTGACTTGAAATTGCTGTGCGGTGCCGTTTACAGAATCTGGAAAGAATATTAAATTGTTGGATGATAATGTAGCGGTAAGGAAATTCACAGTACCATCTCCTCGAAGTCCTTCGTTACTTAAGCTTATATTGTTGTTGAATTTTCCTTTATCACCGTAGGATGCAAAGCCGCCTGCTGGAGTAGGGCGTACAAAGCCAAGCGAGTAATCAGGTTGAATAGAGAGTGTTTCTCGAAAGTCTGGAAATATCCCAGCTGAAGTTAATTGCCCATCAAGTCTTAGTCCTTGCGTACTAAAGTTGTCTAAGCTATCAAGTGTATACGGGTCAATTTTAAAATAAAATTTATCACGCTTATAAACTCCTTTTTGGACGGAGCGCTTGTCATAATAAGTAAAGGACTCTTTTGCAGAAGTGAAAATCGGGTATTCGGTAAGTCTTTTTCTTCCTGATTTATTATTCTGTTGGTCAATTTGTATGTCTCCGCTAATTTGTTCAATAACAGATTTTACACGCACATCAGGGAAGTTTCCAAATGCATCAGGTGTAAATCTGCGTACGGTAAACATTAATGAGTCTGCATTATTGATATTAATTTTAAATTTTTCATAATTAAAATAATAGTCTTTGCCAAAGTAGGTAAATCGACCTGCACTTACTACACCGCCAAAAACAAAATCACGATTTTTCTTTAAAATAATTTGTTGTTTGGAAGGGTAAATAGATACGTTCTGTGAGTCGCTGAGAAATACATGCTGCACACCAACAATTTTTAAGTCAAAATTTAAAAGATTCAACACTGCATTGGTATATCCTCCTTTCACTTCAGAGTGTATGCCAATTACATCGTAATCTGCCTTCCCAACTTTAGCGTTTAGAAAATTAAACAGACGATCCTGTAAAACAATCTCATCGCTTTTTGGGTCAAAAATAATAAAGCCAGCATTAGCAATGGGAATTAAATACGGGCGTATGGCGTTTGCTTCTACGCGTCTGAAACTAGCATAATCCTGACCTGTAAATTTATTACTGCCAAGTCTCTCTGCGCATTGTTTCAAGGCAACTAATGGGTTAATTTGATCCATTCCTTGAAGCTGTTGATATACGTCTGCTTTGTAATAGTTGGAAGAAACAAACTCGGCAGTGCCTTGTGAACTGCCAATCAATGTTTTAAACTCCATTTTTGCAGAATCTAATTTCCAATCTATTTCTTCAACATACATATCCATGTTGTGAAAGGAATTGAAGAATGGTGTCTTAGAAATCCCGTCCTGGGTTCTAATTAATATAAGAAGTTTGTTTTCAATATCAAATTTTACTTTGATAGAAGGATGAAAGGCAGAATCTTTATCAAAGTACATGACAATAGAAGCATCGTCCGATGTGATTCTGTCCTCTCTGAAAATAAATGTTTTTGACGAAGCTTTTACAAGTGGTTTTTTATCTCTTTTAAATATTAGTACAGCATCGTCTGTACTGCTTCCAGAACCAATAAATTTGCTTCCTCGCAAAGAGAACCCTCCTGAAAAATCTACTTTTCCATCAGCTAGATTACTTATTTCAAATCGAGTGCTATAGGATTGAAAACGAGGATAGGTTGCATTTTCCGCTGTTGCATCGGGCACCGCTTTTTCTTCTAATGTGCCAAGCAGTGGAGATTGGAAATATATTTTATTTGTAAAAATAACAGAATCTGCATTGTAGCTTTGTTTGGAAAGATTTATTGAATAATTTTTTAATTCTGAATAAACTAATTTATTGTCAAGACCTGCCCGGGCCCAATCTACTTTCCCCCCTTTCCCGATCCATTTTTTTTCAGTGGGATAAAATGTTCCGCTGGTTCCTGTAATGGTTGCGGTATCTCCTTTTACTGCGCAAAACAAGTTTGTATTTGAAAATATAATTTTAGGTAGGGAATCGAATTCGAATGCATATTTATTGTTGTTGGTAAACCATTCTACGGAATTGGACTGATATAATTTATTGGATCCAAATAAGGCATTGGATACATCCAAAAAGTCTGAAAGTTTTTTTGAACTTGAAGATCCAATTAACTTTTCTGTGCTTGCTTTCCAAGAGGCAAAACTCGCATCTTCTAAATCAGATTTGTAAAAATTAATTAATGCAGAAAAGAAGTTGTAGTAATCAGGGTAGGGTCTTAATTTTTTCTTGATTAACGCATTGCATGTTGCGTAAACAAAATTTCTTTTCTCGTCAGATAAATTACCTCCAAACCAAAATGGCTTAAACTCTTCTTTTATAAATGCATGCCCTTCTTTTTCTTTTCCTTTTACGTTACTGAAGTAGTCGTCAACTTCATCTAAAAACTTTAAGGAGTCTGCAGAAAAGCCAGTTGGCGTTTGTGCATAAGCTTTAGTTTGAAAAATTGAAATAGCAGAGAAAAGGAAAATCCAAACTAAAGAATATGCGTATTTCATAATTTAAATGTATTAAATAGGTACTAGTATCAATCCGGTTAACCTTTCAATAAGGTTTTTTTAGCTGCATTTAAGATTTCAAATGCTTTCTTTTGATTTGAAGATCCAGCATAGGTTCTTAGAACTGGTTCAGTGCCCGATGCTCTAATCATTAACCATTCGCTATCGTTAAAATGATACTTCCATCCATCCAAATCTTCTAGTTTAGAAACTTTATATTTTCCAAATGAACGGTACTTGTTATTGATGCAATTATTTACGATTTGATCTTTGAGCTTTTCTGATAAATGTAAGTCGTTACGTTCAAAGGCAAAAGAGCCTGTTATCGCATATACTTCTTTTATTAACTCCTCCAGCGATTTACCTGACTTTGCCATGAATTCCCAAAGGGTTAGCCCTATCCATATACCGTCTCGTTCAGGAATATGGCCTTTGATGGCTATGCCTCCAGATTCTTCTCCTCCTAATAACACGTCTTCTTTTATCATTATTCCACAAATGTGTTTGAATCCTATTTTCACTATTTGCAACTCTAAGCCATAGTGGTCGCACATTTTTTTTATCCTAGGAGTAACAGAAAACGCAACTACAACCTTGCCTTTCATTTTTTTGTACTTACACAAATAATGAATTAGCAGTAAGATAACATGGTGAGAGTCAACAAAATTACCTCTACTATCAAACATTCCTAATCGGTCAGCATCGCCATCGGTAGCTAAGGCGCTGTATATTTTTTTAATACCTTTTTTCTTATTGCTATTTTTGATTAACGATGAAAGTTCTAAAAGATTTTTAGCAATAGGTTCGGGGGCTATTCCTCTAAAGGAAGGATTGTTTTCGCAATGCAACGTAATAACTTCTGGCATTAGTTGTTTTATCACGTTTTGGCCAGCGCCATACATTGCATCGTAAGCAAGGTTCATCTTAGATTTCCGTATAGCTTTTAAATCAAAATTCTTTTCAATATGCTTGCAATACATTGATTCCATGTCAATGTGTTTTATGTAAGATTCTGTTTTTGGGGTATTTTCATTGAATGCTGTTGCGGTGTCTGGAATTAGTTTTTCTATTTCCTCTACTTGTTCTGGCAAAAGAGGCCCGCCATAAGAGCCTTTTAGTTTAAAGCCATTATATGAAGCTGGATTATGACTGGCAGTGATTATTACACCTAAATCTGCTTTGTACTTCTTAGTAGCAAAAGATATCATTGGAGTAGAGACAAACTCTTTACCTAAGTGTACTTTAATGCCATAATTAGCTAAAACGTTTGCAACAGTTTTAGAGAATAACTCGCCACCAAATCGGCAGTCATGACCTAATACAACGGAGGGATTTTTGGTATTTTTACTTTTAAGCCACATGGCAGTTCCTGCTGCAACTCTTGCTACGTTTTCTGTAGTAAATTCTTGGGCAATGATTGCGCGCCACCCATCTGTACCAAATTTTATTTTTACCATAATTTGCTCTTAATGTGCTAAAATACAAATACTTTCCTAGGGTTATTCCATAGTTTCTTAACAGGTGTTTAAATGTTTTGGCAGAATATTTGTAAGTTTGGTATTACTAACCCAAATCGAAGATGAAAAAGATAACCTTGATTATTCTAGCAATTCTCTTGATGAGCGTATTTAACGTAAATTCTCAAGATCTTAATAAGGCAATTGATGATGCGCAAAAAAATGTGCAAAAGGAAATTGATAAGTATACCAAGCCTCCCAAAGGCAAGCCATTAAAAAACGAAGAAGTAATAAGGGGTTTAAAGGAAGCTTTAAGTATTGGAACGCAAAACTCTACAGCCTCCACTTCTAAAACAGACGGCTTCTTCAAAAATCCATTAATTTTTATTCCATTTCCCGAAGAAGCTGAAAAAGTGAAAAGCACTGTAATTAACTTAGGAATGCAAAAGCAAGTAGATGAGTTTGTCATGACCTTAAACAGGGCAGCGGAAGAGGCATCAAAAGAGGCAGCACCTGTATTCTTAGACGCTATTAAAGGAATGAGTATTTCTGATGGATTTAAAATATTAAAAGGAGCTGATAATGAAGCAACAAAATACCTTGAAACTAACACCTCGGCATCACTTACCGAAAGGTTTACTCCAATTATAAAACGTTGCATCGATAAAGTGGAGGTGACAAAATATTGGAATCCAATTATTACAACTTACAACAAAGTGCCTGGCGTGCAAAAGCAAAACCCCGATCTTGAAAAGTATATTACTTTAAAAGCAATGGAAGGCCTGTTTAAAATGATTGCAGGAGAGGAACGCAAAATACGTAAAGACCCCGCAGCTCAAGTAACAGCGCTTCTGAAAAAGGTATTCGGAAAAAAGTAATTAAGACGCGGCTTCTTCCGCAGTCTGATACTTATGCATCTGTGGGATAATACTCATAACTGGAATTTCTGAGTTGTTTACCACTTCTTGACAAGTAGAACCAATGAACATTCTTGTAATGTTAGCTTCTTGCTGAGTCATTACAATAATCAAATCTCCTTCTACTTTATTGGCATAGTCAAGAACGCATTGAGCCAGCGTTTCTCGACCCTTGTCTGTTTTGATTATTTCAGCAGTGCACTCAACCTTTTGTTTTTGGATAAAGCTTTTAACTTGCTCTAACTGCCTGGTTAAGCGATTTACTAAAAATTCGTCAGAACCTTGTAAAACAGAAACAACTCGTATTGCAGATTTATTACCAAGTTTTGCTATTTCAATAGCCTGACGAACCTTATCTTTAGTTTCTTTGGTAAGGTCTAGGGGTAATACAATATTTTTACATCCATTTCTATGGTGCTTTCCTTTGATGGTAATAACAGGGCATCTTGCTTCACGTACAACACGAAGCGCATTGGATCCTATAAAACGTGCACGAAGCTTTTTTCTGCTATTGCAGCCCATGATAATCATTTGAGCATCTACCATTTCAGCTACTTCAATTATTTTTTCGTAAACTTTTCCTTTTGCAATCATTGTGTCAATTTCAATATTGCTTTTTTTAGAAGCGTCAACTGCAATTTTATCAAGGCGCTTTTGAATATCTTTTTTTACATCTGCCATGTGTTTCGCAGTAACTATTTTTGGTAGAATACCGCCTTCTTCCATCACGTGAACTAAAAGTATTTCTGCATCATATTCTCTTGCAAGGTTATAAGATTGACCTAAGGCAATTAAAGCCTGTTCTGAAAAATCAATTGGTACTACAATTTTGCTTTTTGTTGACTTTGCCATAGTTGATAGTTTTTTATTAATTACCCATTAAATGGGATGCCAAAGGTAATAAATTTTTCCTCGCAATAAAAAATTCAATTATTTGCTTTTTTAGCCCTAAGAACTCTAAGGTTGTAGTGGTGATTAGTCAGAATTCTGGCTTTAAATTAGATTAACTAATCCGTGTTAACATCTTTATAAATTGCTAAAGAATCACAAGGTATTTGAGTGGAACTTTGTAATACTAGAAAAACGTATGAATAAGCAAGAATTGAATGCTCTTTTAAGCCTTTTGGATGATCCTGATAAGGATGTATATCTTCAGGTTCGAGAAAAGCTATTGTCGATTGGTGAGCAAGTAATACCTGTTCTTGAAAATTTTTGGGAGCAGTCGTTTGATACCACCTTGCAAACCAAAGTGGAAGATATAATTCACAACATTCAGTTTAATATTACGGTAAAAGCTTTAAAAGAATGGTCTGAAAATCGGGAGCAGAATTTATTTGAAGGATCTTTGCTAATTGCCAAGTATCAATATCCGGATTTGAATGTAGAAAAAGTAAAAAAACAAATTCAGCAAATTCGACAGGATGTTTGGTTGGAGCTAAATGAAAACTTGACAGCACTTGAGCAGGTAAAAATAATAAATCACATTTTATTTGATGTACATAATTTTAGTGGAAACACTCAAAATTATCATGCTCCTCAAAACTCCTATATCAATAATGTCTTGGAGAGTAAAAAAGGAAACCCTTTATCGTTATCTCTTATATACTTAATTGTAGCTCAAGAGTTGAAAATTCCTATTTACGGAGTTAATTTGCCAGAGCATTTTGTGTTGTGTTACAAAGACGTACATCAGTTAATGACCATAAAGACAAAGCGGGATGAAGAGATGATTGCAAATGGTATTTTATTTTATATAAATCCATTTAGCAAGGGCGCAGTGTTTGGGAAAGGGCAGTTGGATGTTTATTTAAAAAAGATGAATCTAAAAATTGAACTTTCCCATTATCAGCCCTGTACAAATTTTGAAATGATAAAACGATTACTTAGAAACCTAGTGTTTTCGTATAAAAAATTAGGGTATGCTGATAAGCAAAATGAAATCCAAAAATTACTTGACGGTCTTGATTAAGTAATTATTCTTTCCAGCGTTTTTAAAATAATTTTTAAGTCCGTAGAGAAGCTTTGGTCTTTTATGTATTTTAAATTCAGTTTTAACTTAGATGGCATTACTTTGTTGATATAATAATGCTCCGGGTCTTTGGTTTCTAGTAAAAGCGAGTTTTCGTCAGAATAAATAATAGATGCATAGTCTGTTATACCTGGGCGAATACTTAAAACTGTCTTTTGTTCTTCAGTATATAGCTCAACATACTTTAGCACCTCAGGCCTAGGGCCAACTAAGCTCATATCTCCAATTAGCACATTGAAAAGTTGAGGGAATTCGTCAATCTTTAATTTACGTAAGTAATAGCCCAAATTAGTAATGCGGGAATCTTTTCTGCCTACTGTCAATAGTCCTTTTTTGTCAGAATCTTTTAGCATTGTTCTGAATTTTAAAAGAGAAAAGAGCTTTCCGTTTTTCCCTACTCGTTTCTGGTTGTAGAAAATTGGAAAGCCGGAGTCCATTACAACAAGTAAGCTAATTATAATAAAAAAAGGAAATAAAATAATTATACCTAGAAGTGAAAAGGTGATATCGCTAATTCTTTTTATCATCCAAGCACTTTTTGTACGGAAGATACTACTGCATCTATCACTTTTTTGATTTGGTTATCGGAGAGGTCGTAATACACAGGTAATGAAATTTCTCTTGAGTAGTTTTTGTAAGTAGCGGGGTAGTTTTTGATTTTATACCCAAGTTTTTTATAAAAGCTCATCATTGGAACAGGGATGAAATGAACATTAACAGAAACTCCTTTTTCAAAAATGTAGTTAATGATTCGGTCGCGCTGACTTTCTTTTATTCCTTTTATGCGAAGCGGAAAAAGGTGATAACAAGATTCGGATATTTCGGATTTTAGAATCGGAATTTCAACCCAGTCAAATTTACTCAGCAGCGATGAATAAATGTTGCAAATATGTTTTCGCTTTGGTAGTGTGTCAGAGTCATAGGAGTTTAGCTCTGTAATTCCCATAGCAGCTGCAATGTCAGTCATGTTGCATTTATAGCCAGGCTCAACAATATCATAGCGCCAACCACCAATTTTTGTTTTTGTTAATGCATCTTTATTTTGTCCGTGTAAGGATTTAATGCATAGCGCTTTGTATACGGCTTCGTTGTCGAATGGAGCAGGTAGGTTTAGGCAAATAGCACCACCTTCGGCAGTAATTAAATTCTTTACTGCATGAAAAGAAAATACAGAGGCATCGGTAAGCGACCCTGTTCTTTTCCCTTTGTAATAGGCGCCTATAGAATGAGCGGAATCACTTAAGACAAGTATTCTCTTTAGTTTTTTTTGTTCAGCTGTTTTTGCTTTAAACTTATTGCGGATAGTTTTTCTTTTTACCAATTCATTTATTGCATCGTAATCGCATGGTAAACCAGCAAAATCTACTGGCATGATTACTTTAGTTTTTGAAGTAATAGCTTTTTCTATTTTTTGTATAGAAATATTAAAATCGCTTTCATTAGTATCTACAAATATTACTTTAGCTCCGCAGTGCATTACCACATTGGCAGTTGCAGAGTAGGTGTATGCAGGAACAATTACTTCATCGCCTTTGCCTACGCCATACCATCGAAGCATAATTTCAAGCCCTGCTGTAGCAGAGTTTAGGCACAAGGTAGATTTACAGCCAGCATATGCAGTTATTTTTTTTTCAAATTCTTTAGTTTTTGGTCCGGTCGTAATCCATCCAGATTTTAAAACTGTAGTTACTGCATTAATAATATCTTGAGTGATTTTTGGTGGAGAAAAGGGTATCATAATTTTATGGTGTATCAAAGATAAGTAAATAACAAAATATACTTTTTAGCGAGTTAATTTAGTAGATGATATTTTAGGTTTTTTACCAAATATAAAAAAATCGAAAGTGCCAGCCAAATAGCCAAGCCCATAGCTCATGTGAAGTAGCATAAAGGTCATCATGATAAAAGGTGTTTCTGAAAATTTTGACTTGCAGCGAAGGGCAGCTATTAATCCAATTAAAAGGTATAAAAAATTTGTAGCTAAGTAAATCAGCTGTACATTTTTTGAGAATAAGCTCAGTGTAATACCTGAAATTTGAAAAAGAACAAATAATGGCGGAATGGTTTGTCGGATTGTTGTTATTGCACCGTGCTTCTTATTTACATATACTTTCCAGTAACCATATTGATAATATTGCTTTGCAAGTTTTTGGTACGATGCGCGCACATAATATTTTGCTTTTATGGAAGCGGAAAGAAATATTTTATAACCATTTTTTATCAATCTATAATTAAATTCATCGTCCTGATTTCGAACCAATTCAATATCAAAAAGCCCAGCCTTGTCAAACACTTCCCGTTTGTATGCTCCAAAAGCTACGGTATCTACATAGCCTTCTTTAGAACCTGTTCGGAAGTGTGCATTGCCAACGCCAAATGAAGATGACATGGCTTTTGCAATTATTGAAGAGGTGCTGTCTTCTAATACGTTTTCTAAAATTCCGCCAACGCATCCAATGCTTTTATCTGATTCTAAAATAGAAACGCATTTGTCAATATAAGCTGGATAGATTTCAGCATGAGATCCTAAAATAATTACTACATCTCCGCTAGAATTTCGAATTCCAATATTTAGCGCTATGGGTGTGGTTTGTAGTTGGTTGTCAACTACTTTAATGAAGGTGTGATCTTTGTAGTTTTGAAGCAATATTCTCGTATTGTCAGTACTCATGCCATCGCAAACAAGCACTTCCAGGAAATTCTTATCGTAGTTTGAATTTATTATGGAATCCAAACACTTTGAAATGTATTTTTCTTCATTGCGACAGGGAATAACTATGGATACTTTTTTAGTCATTTCTTAATGTTGGTTTAGTAAACATTAGTAACGACAAAAAGAAGGCGAAGAACAATACTCCGGCTTGCACTTCAAGCATAGATTCAAATAATATGTTTATTGAAAATATGACCAAGAAAAATATTAAAACATAGTCTTTGTTTCTTAGTGCAGATTTTATAGGGGCAAGCAATAGTAGGCAAAGAGAAAGAAATCCCGCTATTCCTAATGCAATAAATGTTTGTAGGAATTGATTGTGTGCATTGTATTTTTTATCCAGTTCATTATTCATTCCTAGCTCTGCGTATTTATTTAATAATACATCTTTAACGTCTCCAGTTCCAACCCCAACAACTGCGTGCTCTTTTATGATGCTAATGCAGGCTGACCATATTCTTAACCTGGCAAATGAGCTTTCTGGATTATTGTTTGAATCGTTGTTTGCGCTAATAGCTTTAATAGAAGAATCAATTCGTTGTCCAAACTCGGGCACAAAATTATGAAGCATAGTAAACGCGGCTATTAATATTGATATTCCAATCACAGGAATTAAAAATATTTTTTTTATAAAAATATAATATGCAAATAGGTAAATACTGAAAATAAACAAAAGCAATATCCCCGCTTTTGATGCAAGGAGTAATATGAAAGTTGATAACAATAAAAGCAATATCAGAGCATAAAACTTGCTGATTGTTTTCTTGATTTCGTAAAAGTAAAATACGATGCAAAAGGCAAACAGTAAGTACATTGATAAATAACTGGGATGCAAAAAATGACTTACTCTGTCTTTTAAGAAAAAGTAAATTCCAAAATTGTCATTATGAATGCCGTTTGATATTTCATTCTTTTCTATAATTAGAAAATAAAATGACATTATTGTGTTTAGTGCAATTGAGGCAATGCATCCCCAAATAAATAATTTAAGAATGCTATCTCTTGAATGTTCATTTATTCGCGGGCTGATTAGAAATAGAAGGGGGAAGATAAGTAGTGCGAGCTTAGTTTCTAGATCTTTGAAGGCATAGGAATAGTTTTGAGTATATAAAAGCCCGAGTAAATATAAAATATATAATGAAGAAAGTAAAAAGAAGAGCTTTAAGTTAGATTTCTTGATGTTTTTGTTGAAGAAAATAAGTTGGTGTATGAAAAGCAATATGATTGTTGCCGGTAGAATAGATGGAAATAGAGGTAGAAAAAAACTAAAGCATCCTAATAGGTATTCAAATCGTATATGATTTTCACTTTTTATGATTGAGGTAAAACCCATTATATGTTTTTATAAAAATCAATTAGTTTTTTTTCTTCATTTTTCCAGTTGAACTCATTTCTTGAAATTATATTCCCGTTTTTTCCCATCTCTGCAGCTTTTTGTTTATTTGAAAAAATGAAGTTTATGGCATTAGCTACATCGTTAGGCGCTAGAGGATTTACGCAAATGCCTGTTTTGTGTTGAGTGATAATTTTTTCATAAAGCTCAAAGTTGGAAGCTACAACAGGCAATCCAATGCTCATGTATTCAAATATTTTAGTGGAGTAGGAGTGAATGTAATTTTCAATGGGTTTAAGAATCGAAACCCCCACTTTGCAATTATCGGCAATTTTATAAGCTTCATATATAGGCAGTGGACCGTAAAATTTAATTTTATGTTCTAGCTCCTTATAAATAGATTCTGATTCAATTTTCTTTTTTAAGTTTTCATTAATATTTCCTATGCAATGAAAAATAAAATCAACATTTAATTGATGCAGTTGATACAGAGCTTGCAATACGATACACACACCCCTGTCTTCTGTTATGCTTCCTACGTATAAGATTCCGTTTGGAAGGTTTCCTCTATCTTCTTTATAAAAAGGGAGCAATTTTTCAATGTCTGGCATGTTCTGTACTGTGACAAATTTAGCCCCGAATTGTTTGTAAATTTTTTCATACGATTTTTCAGCAAGAACCAGGTAGAATATATTTGAAATCAGATAATCAAAAATGAAAAATAACTTTGAAATTAATCTTCTTAGCGGAAGCCATTTTTTCATTTTTATTTGACTGCGTATATTTTCATGTACATCAAATATTACTTTTTTTCCGGAAAGTTTGAGTACAATCCCAACCCAAAGTAATTCAGGGTCATGCAAATGATAAATCTCTGCTTTTGTGCCTACAGCCTTAAGCAGGATTTTAAGACAGGTTATTGTAATTCGACTTAATCTGTTCTTTGGTACAGAAACTGGTATTATTTCAATGTTTTCATTTGAAAAATTTCCAGCTAAAGGGACAATAAGGAATACCGTAATCCCTGCTTTAGATAAGGATAAGCATTCTTTATAGAAGATGCGAGTATCATTCCAGTTATGTACGGATGTTAGATGGCAAACTTTTAGCATGTATGATTTCGCAATGATATGGCAAATGTACGTCTTAAATAGTATCTATAATATTGCTATTTACTCTTACTTAACATCTGTTTTTTATTTTTTATATATTTGTTTAATCTTTTTATTTTATAAATACGTTCACTACATACAATGAAAAAAAACATAATACTTCTGTCTGCAATTTTTTTAATTGCCAGTATCGTATCTGATGGCTGTAAAAAGAAAGACCCATTAATTGATGATGGTTCTTCCGCACTCGATAATGAATTGTTTCAATGCTCAAAAGATACGATCGGATTTTCTTGGTATAAATTTAATGATACCATCTTATCTCGTGGTCTAGGATCTGGGCACTATCTCCCAAAATTAAGGACACGTTATAATGCGCTTGCTTCAAACTATTTGGATGTAAACGGAAAGGTGATTGTTGGCACAATTTTTCCAGAAGGCTCTTTAATTGTTAAAGAGTTGTTTGATTCTACAAATACGTTAATTCATTATGCAGTTATGCGTAAATCATCGGAGTCTGCTTTTGCTGATAAATATGGCTGGGTTTGGGGAGTGTATAGAGTTGCAGGCAACTACCTTGAAGTTTCGGTATCTACAAAAGGGATTGATTGTGTTGGCTGCCACAGTGGAATTTCTGGTAATATTGATTTGACAACAATGCATTATAGTCATCCTTAGGTATATATCTAGTTGAAAATCAATAGTATATATTTATTTTATTTAATTGTAAGGTTTTAATTTTTATACGTCATAATTATCATCAATACTAAAACAAAAGCTCATGAAATACAAAATTTTAAATCTATCAATTGCAATTATTTTTTCGGCTATTCTTTTAAACTCATGTAAAAAAGATGATCCGGATCCAGTAGCTGTAGTAGATCCACAAGATGTAGAATTGTATCAGGGAGCCGTTGCTACTGCAGGCAATGTGTGGTATAAAAAAGATGCAACCATATTAAATAAAGCAAGTAACTCTGGCCACTCTGACCCAAAGTTGCGCGTGCGTTTTAATTCTACTGCTGCAGTTAAGCTAGATACAGCTGGTAAAGTTATTTCCGGGTCTATCTTCGATTCTAATTCATTAGTAACAAAAGAACTTTATGATGCCTCTGGCACTCTTCTTAGATATGCTGTAATGTGTAAAGCTCCATCATCACCAAATGCTGATGCCTACGGCTGGGTGTGGGGTGTTTATCGTGCAAATGGAGATGTAGAGCATTCAGCAACCTTAAAGGGTTCAGGATGTACTGGCTGTCACAATGGTGTTGTAGGTAATATAGACCTTACTACGATGAACGTCAGTCACCCTTAATTAAGGATTGCATTCTTAAAAATATTGTAAAAAGGATTTTTTTTTCTTTTGAATTCAAGTTGAATTTCATTCTACTTTAGCGTATATGATAATTAAAAAGGATGGCATTATTGCACCCGATGGAACGCATTATCAGATAGAAAATTACAGTGTTCGTTATTTTGGTTTTTTATATGTGTTGGGTATATCTGCCGGAAAGGAAAGCATAGTTGCTGTTTTAAATTTATTAGAAGAGGGAAGAGACATTCAATCTACTTCAGTTTTTTTAAAAGGTCAATATTTTATTTGTATAGAAAATATAGCGTCAGGTAAAAGATATTTTTTCACTGACGAAAGCGGGAACTATCATGCGTTTTATTCCAGTTCCTACATTAGCAATTCTTTTATAGAATTATCTAAGCTTCTGAAATTAAATGTTTCAGATTTTAATCCTACTGCTGTTGCAGAATTTATTCATTGGGGAAATTTTCATTATGATAGAACATTTTTTGATTCTATAAAGAAGATAAAAGGAAATCAGATTTTTAATTACGAAAATGGGGAAGAGCTACAGGTTCTTGAAAAAGCAGATTGTCATGTTAGTATTCCAAATCCTACATTTTCATTTCCTGATTTTTTTAAATTGTTTTGCGAGTCAGTAAAAAATGAAAAAATCGTAGTTGATATTACTGGTGGTGTTGATTCCCGATTAATAGTTTCGACATTGCATTTTCATAATATAGAATTTGATCTTGCTATTTCAGGGGTTGAAGGAAACGATGATATTCGTATTGCTAAAATCATTGCTGATACTTTAAATAAGAAACTGCATATTTTATACCATACTGTAGATAACATTCAGTATGAGTTAGAAGAAATATTTTCTATCAACGAATGTCTTTCTGATGTAGTCGGCTATCATCGAGCCTATCAATTAGCATTAATTAGAAAGCAGAACAATTATTCATTGTCCATATCGGGTGCAGGCGGAGAGATTTATAAAGATTTTCCTTGGATGCAGGATTTCCCATTTTTTAATAAAAAACATTCAAACTTTAATAGGTATTATAATTTTAGATTTTGTCCTATTGAACCTATTCACTCAGTACTGGCAGGCAGATTTTACGATGCCAGTAAAGGTTTTAAAAGTTTTGTGATTCAAGAGTGGAAGGAAATTTTTCTCCAATCTACAAACTCACAGTCCTACGATAATATTTATTCTAATTACAAATGGCCAGCTTTTGCAGGAAGGTATATTACAAGTACGAGTAAAATGGTATCGTGTTATGCTCCTTTGCTGGAATTGGATTTAGCAAAATTTACTTTTGCATTACCTAGAGGCAAGCGATTATTTAATCAATTACATAGAAGGTGGATTTCATATTATTCTCAATCATTAAGTCGAATTGAAACTACTGAGGGAGGGATGTCTGTTTCAAATAAATATTCTGTTTTGTTGTCAGATGGTATGAAGTTTTTGATAAATAGATTTAGAAGATTAATTAATAAAATAAGTCAAAAACTTTTCAAGAAATCATATTTGCCATATCATAATCCGAATAATTTAAATTTATTTGTGTCTGTTAGGAAATTGCCAATGTATGTAGCTGCCGTTGAGCAATTAAAAAAAGAAGGGATATTGTATCCTAAAATTAAGCCCGCCCAGTTAAAAGACAGGTATGTGGGATCAGTTTTGGCAGTTAGTAGGTTAATAGACGAGTTAAAGTAAAATGAGTCTATTCGGGAATTTTCAAAAAATATTCCTTATTTTCAATCAGGTCTAGGTAGATATATTCTAACGCTTGATGTTTTACTATTAATTGTGAAATGCTGAGTGTCATTAATTCGTTTTCTCTTTTCATAATAATATCTATTGACTCTTGCAGACCGTGCTTTTTATTGTGAAAGTTTAATATGTCTTTATTTTCAGGCAGGCTGTGCTCTTTTATCCAGTTTTCAAATAATTCTTCTCTTTTTTGAATAGCATCAGTATCGTAAAGTGTTGCAGATGACCATATTTGAGGTGAGGTTGTATTTATCTTTTTAATATGCTTTTCTTTTTCATCCCACCTCAGTTCTGTAAATTTAATATCTGATGCGTTTTCATGATTTAATAACAGTAGTGTGAAGGGCTCTACACCTTTTAATTGCACGTCATTTACAAAATCTTCTGTTTTATTGTACGAAAAACTTTCTAGCAATATTAAGCCTCTGCTTTTTATGTATTTATTTTTTCTTTCATGTCTTTCAAAAGCGCCATTTAGTAAGCAAGCTGTTTTTTTTTTGTTGCTTGTAGCAATCCAAGTTCCTCCGGCAATTTTGTCTTTAGGGAAATACAGATCTTGGTTGTAAAGCAAATATTTTTTTGGAGAAAGGGTAGGGCGTGAACTTTGTTCATCCCTATTTGAAGTTAGCGTAAAGCCTGCTTTAGTAGGAATGAACGTTACTGTGCACATTGTATGTTATGGCGTATAGTTGCAGTGCCAACTCCAAAGTTTGAAGGAACTATTTTTAGGATTCCTAAATTTTTCAGTCCGATTTTTATTAAAGCTTGGTGATGGATGCAATGTTCCAAGCAGAATGCAAGTTCACGGTGAAATGAAGAATTAATTGAAGTAATGTTATTTTCTCCTGTAGTAAAGTTGCCTTCTAGTTTTAGTTCGAAATTACTGGATGAGCTATTGAGTTTAATGCTAACTTCTTGTATAGTTGATTCGGCAAATTGAATATCGTTTTCAATTTTTTCATTTCTAGCCCGCTTGTCATAATTTACCACTTTAGACACCCTGCTTTCCAACAAACAGATATAAAACTCTGTTATGTGTCTTACATGTTGACCAATAGAAGAGCTAGACAATAAGTCTTGTTTATTTGTGTATGAACTGTTGTCTATTTTTTTTAACAACTTACTAATTTCATTGAGATTTTCAACGCAGTTTGTGTTCATATTTCAATAATAAAAAGGGAAATATTATTTTATTAACCTATCATATAAAGATAAGAATTTATCTCTATTTACTTCTTTAGTAGAGTATTTTTCTGTTAATTCTTTATTTATTTCTGAAGCCTTTTCAAAATTTATTTTAGATGCTTCAGTAAAAAAATCAGTATCAACATTTTTGACTACGAATCCATTAGTCATGTCGTTAATCCACTCTTGATTTGCAGGTAAATCTGAAACTATTGGAATGCAACTATAAGATATAGCTTCTAGCAAGCTTATTGAAGTAGCATCGCTTTCGGGAATGGAAACAAATATTTTTGACTTAGCATAAAATGAGTTATTTTTTTCTTTACCAAGCCATCCTGTAAATTCTACATATTTATTCAAGAAAAGGGATGTACTAAGCAGTTTAAGGCTTTCGGTTTCTTCCCCAGAACCAGCAATAATTAACCTCCAGCTGTTATTTTGTGCGGCATTAAATATTTTAAATGCGCGTATTATTTTATTAATTCTATACAAAGGCTTATGAAGTCTGTTTGAATAAATTATATTTTCTTTTTCGACAATTGTTTTTGGCATTTCAATGCCGAAATTTGCAATGGTTATATCTAACTTTAATTTAGGAGTAATCTTTCTCATTTCTTCAGCCATATACTTTGAGTCTGAAGTAAATGCGCTGCTGTTTTCTAAAATATATTTAGTAATTCTTTTTAGAATTTCATTTCTTTTTGGGGATAACAATATATCGCTTCCCCATGCTGAAACTACAATTGGGATATTTGTTTTCTTATTTGCTTTTAACGAATAATAAGCATAAGAATTAGCTTGGTGTACGTGAATAAGTGAAGGCTTGTAATTTTCAATAACATTCCTGATTGCATTTGGCGTAGAAAAATGATTTGAAATTTTTTTGAGCGAAAAATTTAATACAATAGTTTTGGTATTGTTTTCTAAATTTTCCCTATTAGTTATTAGAAGTATTTCGTCAAAATAGCCCGATATCAACTCAATATAATTGAATGTGTGAACAGAATTCGGGGCTACTAAAAGCAATTTTTTCATGCTAAAGAAATATTTTTTTGTGAATTGAAAAATAGGCCTGTTAGTATGGCAAAAATCAATAAAATAGTCTGATCACACAATGGAACATTTGTTATTGAAGTTATGAATATTACTATGGTATATAAAAGCAGATTTAATCCCTCGCGGGAAATTCTTTCCTTCCATGAAGTCACAAAAGTGTAGAACAGCCAAGATAAATGAGCCAGCGAGCCAATTATACCGTACTTCCAGGCTACAAAAACATACTCTCCTTCCGGAAAAATTAGCTCTGATATAAATTCTTTGTATGGTGACCATCCTAAAAATGGTTTGAATTTCATCATCTCAAACAGCATTTTCCATGTCATTATCCTGCTTTGGAGAGATCCTTGTTTAAGTATGTTGCCTGCCAAGGAGGAAAGATAAATATCTCCCATTAGATATAAAAAGAAATACATGATGGTAAATATGATGAGGTCTAACCCGGTTTTTATAAGATCGTATTTGAGAAGGAATATTGCAAGAAGATATATAACTCCGAAAGCAATAAAACCTGTACGGGATTGACAAGCTAAAACGCCTAAAACAGATAGATAGAATAGTGTCTTTTTCTTCCAGTGAACATTTTTTTCAGGAAAAAAGAATATGGTGAAAAAAAGAAATATGATTGCATTGTTATTTGGATTTCCCGAAGTTCCAAGAATTCTTTTTGTATCCGGTTCTCCCAGCGAGTTAAGTCCAAATGTAAGTACGTGTATGTCGTTTCCGTAAAGTATCTGTATCTGGCTGTTGAAGCCCATAAAATCTATATAATGAAAAAAATTAAATAAGAGAACTGCGCAGAAAATATATTTGATAGTTTTTTCAAAATTGATATGCTCTATAAATAGGAATATAAATATTACGATTGTAACGTATTTGAGCAGTTTAAATATTTCAAAGTAATCTCTAATCATTCCCATACGTGAATTTGTAAAAATGGAAATAAGAATTATGAGAGAGTATATGGCGATAATGATAAATAGCCACTTCATTATTTTTAAAGCGTTGAAAAAACCTTGGTGAAGCAGTATTGTGGCAGCTAGTATAGGTAACAGTATTTCAGCTACCTGAATTTTCGGCCAAGATTCTACAATAGAAAATTGCGGTAGAATGAAGAGGGAGGCAAGTAAAATATAAAGCAAAAATGCAATTGCTGGATTTGCTTTTTTATCTAACGACTCGGGAGTTATTTGTTTGCCCATTCGTTATAAAACGTTTTTAATTCTGGATTGGCATCCAAGTATTCTTTGTCAAGTGTTCTGGTATCTCCAATTACTTTGGCAGGATTGCCACCAATAATTGAAAAATCAGGGAACTCACCTTTTACGTAGCTATATGAGCTAATTAAACAACCTTTGCCAATAGTTGTGCCTGGCATTATCAAGGAATGTGGTCCTGCAAAAGTATAGGCGCCAATTTTAACCGATCCTTTGATGTATCCTTTTAAATTTTTTTGGTGTGGATATTCTTTTCCATACAAACGAATGGAAATATGACTTGAATGAGTTATGATAGAAACAAAATTTGTAATCTGACAGCCTGTATCAATGGTTAGTCCATAGCTTGCATCTAAAAAATTATAATGGCCTATAAATACATTATCAGCAATTATTAAATTTTCTTTGTTTCCAATGTAAGTGGTATTGCTTACGCGTGTTAGTGGCAAGGTTTTTCCTTTTGCATCTTTAAAACGCCCCACCATGAAAGGCGAAAACCATTTAAAAATGTGATATGCTATTTTTTGCAACATTTTATATAGCGTACTTAATACCTTCTATAAATCGCTGAATGTTATCTTTTGTGTTAATCCAAGGGGCAACTCTCCAATGTTTAGGATGAGTTAGTAAATATATTACTTTATGTCCTTCCTGAATGCATTTAAAAGGGTTGTTGGGCTTGTAATATATTGGATATCCTACATCTGATAATATGATATTAAAATGCTTCAGCAATGTTTCATTATAGCATTCAAGTTCAATTTTTTGCTCCTGTAAAAATTGTTCTGTTAAGAATTCAAAATTCGACATATTTATTTTCCTATTTACAAAGTCTCCATGTGAAGCAATGGTTTTTATTTTGAAGTTAAGTCTGCTCTCTAATAGTTTAATGTTCTGCTTAAAAATATTTTGCAGTTCTTCAAAATGTGGCGTAATCTCTTTTTTTGATTTAATCTTATGGTTCTTGCAATATTGAGCAAGTTCTTCATAGTGATAACCAACTTCGCACCCTGAATTATTTATTTCATTCATTAGTATAGGGTCAAATGTAGAAAGCCTGAAATAGTAACTCGTTTTTATATTTTGCTTCTGTTCTATTTCAAACATTTTTCTGGCTGTGGCTAAGTCAGAATCAATATCATGACGATGAATGAAATATTTTTTGTCATTATAGATAGAGTTGGATTTAACTAGGCTATAAAAATCAGGTATAGTAACGTGTGTGTAATTATTTTTAAGCGCTGTAACAAGTAGTGTCTCATATTCCTTTAGTCGAGAAGGCATTAAATAATCTGCATATATTCTATCGATGATTCCCATATTATTCTTGCTTCCAAGTAACTAAATAAGGCTGGAAGCCACATCTTTTTTTGAATAACTTTAATCCATCGCTTGCTCCAAAAAATGTATCGTACATAATGTATTTGGTGGAGTTCGAGTTTTGAATTGCATATTCTACATACGAAGTGACAAGTAAATACATAATGCCTGCATCTAAAAAATCTGAATGGCCAAGAATTCTGTTAAGTATACATAGCTCTCCAGTTTTAACTACCCATAAGTAGACAGTTAGTTTATTATCTTTAAATATTCCGAAGTATATGTTGTTTTTGTTTATTGGATAGTCAATTTCTTTTTTGTAAGAATCGTCCATTTCTCTTCCTTGTCTATTGGAAGCAGATTGATTTATTTCAGCAATGTCTTTTTGATAATCATTCAAATTAATTTCTTGGAATAAAAATCCATTTCTGCCTGCTTTTCTGGAAAAATATGCAGCTGAATTTTTTCCATTTACAGACTGAGTGTAGTCTTCTGGTTTCTTAAATGAATCAGTTTTAATTAAAGCAACACCAATGGTTTTATTTTTTATTAATAAGTATTTTGGATGTTTGCTGGTAAAGGACTTGTAAATTCTTTTGCCTTCCAGGCTAACATCTAAAGAAATAGAAACTCTTGGCAGCTTACTTACTTCCTTTATGGTTTTAATAATCTTCATATTATCAATTTTTTGTTTCCAGCTAAGGTATAAAACCACCACATGGCATATAACATCATAAAGCTGGAGCAAATACTCATTAATATAAAGCCTAATGTGTAATTGTTAAGATACCCCCCCACCAATAATGAAATTAGGCGTAAAATAAAATCAATTACAGTTAGTATAAAAGCTTTTTTTTGTCTTTTAAATATCAATGTAACACATGCTACTGGCGATGCTATGAAATTTAATAGAAGCCAGGGGATTAATATCTGAGCAATTTCGCCTGCTTCTCTCCAATTTTCACCAAAGATAAATCCAAAAATTTGAGGAGTGAAAATAAAAAGAATCGTAAAGCCCGGCAATCCAATTATTGCCAATCTTTTGTATATAGAAATAATGTGAGGCTGAATGTTTTCGCCTTGATTGTAGGCATTTGATAGCCGTTGATAAAATACTTGTTGAAAAGCAGAGCCAATTAATCCAACTGGAGCTTTAAGGATTCTATAAGCAAACGAATAGAATCCAACAATGGCATCCATATAGTAATATGATAAAATAAATACCATTCCGTTATCTTGAAAAGAGTCAAGTAGTGCGTGAGGCGAATTTATTGTAGCAAAATCTTTATGTTCCTTAAGCAGCGCTTTCTTTTCATTTGAATCAGGAATGGAAATATCTTTTGATGTAGTTGCGAAATTTAAATACAATACAAATGCGCCTGCTGCTTGCCCGGAAATTAATCCAAGTATCAGACCTTTGTAGCTTAAGCCGTAATACCCGGTAATTGTACTAACCAAAACAGTTGTAATGGCCATAAAAATTCTTGCAGCAGAATTTTGTTTGAATGTTTTCATTCTGGTAGACCAGTAATTGAAAATGGCAAAACATCCAATGCAGAAAATAGATAGGCCAATTAAGTAAAACCAAGACGAAAACATGGGTGTTATTGTTTCACCGCCTGCAAGATCAAAGATGTATATTCCTATTATCGAAATCAAACTTATAGCTACAACAATTTTAATGGCAGTGTGTGCAAGTCCTTTTGCATCGCTGTCTTTTTCAGGAAGAACAATGGCTAATTCAAAACGAGCTGCAGCAACAACTCCAATAATTGCTGTAATAGAAGTGAACAGTGCAAATACGGCAAATTCCTCTGGTAGATAAATACGACTTAAGACAGGAGAAAAAATAAAAGTTATAGCTTGAGCTATTCCTGTACCCGCAATGAGGGTAGATACATTTTTGCTAAGATCAGATTTTGGAATTATCCAAGCAAGTATTTTCTTTATCATGAATAAAGTGCCTACTTATTTAGCAATATTCACCGCCCTAGTTTCCCGTATGACTGTAACCTTTACTTGTCCCGGATAGGTCATTTCGGTTTGTATCTTGTTAGCGATGTCAAACGATAATGTTTCTGCTTCTTTATCAGAAATTTTTTCGGCAGATACAATTACCCTTAACTCACGACCCGCTTGAATGGCAAACGCTTTTTCTACACCATTATTTGCAATTGCTAGATTTTCTAAGTCTTTTAGTCTTTGAATATATTGCTGATGAACTTCACGTCTAGCCCCCGGTCTTGCTCCAGAAATTCCATCACATATTTGAACGATTGGAGCATACAAAGAAGTCATTTCTACTTCATCGTGATGAGCACCTATGGCATTGCAAATTTCTGGTTTCTCTTTTAGTTTTTCTGCCAATTTCATACCGGCAACTGCGTGAGGAAGTTCTAACTCCTCTTCAAAAACTTTTCCAATATCATGAAGTAATCCTGCTCTTTTTGCAATCTTAGGATTTAAGCCAAACTCGGCTGCCATGATAGAGCAGAGGTTTGCCACTTCGCGCGAGTGCTGAAGTAAGTTTTGTCCATAAGAAGAACGGTATTTCATTCTTCCTATCAGTCGAATTAATTCAGGAGGTAAACCATGAATTCCAAGATCAATGGTTGTACGTTTTCCTATTTCAGCTATTTCATCGTTGATTTGTTTTTTTGTTTTTTCAACGATCTCTTCAATTCGAGCTGGATGTATACGTCCATCACCCACTAATTGATGCAGTGATAAACGTGCTATTTCTCTACGTACCGGATCAAAGCAGGATAAAATAATTGCCTCCGGAGTATCATCCACAATAATTTCTACTCCTGTTAAAGATTCTAAAGCGCGGATGTTTCTTCCCTCACGACCAATAATTCTTCCTTTCATATCATCGCCTTCAATATGAAATACAGTCACTGAATTTTCTATAGCATGCTCTGTAGGTGCGCGTTGTATGGTTTGAATAACGATTCTTTTAGCTTCTTTGCTAGCAGTTAACTTCGCTTCTTCCATGGCTTGATTAATAAACGCCATGGCATCGGTTTTTGCTTCGGCTTTTAAAGATTCTACCAATTGAGATTTTGCTTCTTCGGCAGAAATGCTAGAAAGAACTTCCAGTTGAACGATTTGCTTTTGGTGCATCTTATCCAAATCAGATTTTTTGCTTTCAATAATTTCCAATTGCTTATTCAGGTTGTCTCGTAGTGTATCAAGTTCTTTTTCTTTCCGAGTCGTTTGTTCTAGCTTTTGAGCAATTAGTTGCTCTTTTTGTCTTGCCTTTGATTCTAAATTTATGGCATTTTTATTTTTTTCATTTACATATTTCTCGTGGTCAGATTTTAGAGCCATTAATTTTTTCTCTCCTTCCAAAAGCTTTTCGTTTTTAATTTTTTCTGCTTCAATTTCTACTTCTTTTACTTTTAGCTGACTTTTAGCTTCAATTGATTTTCTGAGAATGGGGGCAGAGAGGAAAAAGCCAATTGTCAGGCCAATGAGGGCTGCCGCAGAAATCAGTACTATTTGTGTGATATCGAAGTTCATAGTTGTTTTAGGTTATATAAGTGTATGCAATTGTTATTTATAAATAAAAAATCCCGTATAAGTTCAATCGTTATGAACTAAAACGGGAAATAAAATCCTCTTTTTTAAGAGGGAAAATGCAATTACTCTTTAACTAATTCCGCAGATATTACTTTGTCAATCTTTTCTAATTTAGATAGAATATCTTTATCATCTTTATGATTGCCGTGTTGTAATTCAACGGATTGTGAAGCAAAAAATAATGAACTCATAGCAAGCAAATCCTGTCTGTCCTTTATGCCAAAATTCTTTTCATAATTGGACACGTTATCATTGATAGCCTTTACCGCCTTACGAACGTTTTCTTCTTCCGTTCTGTCAATTGTGACAGGGTAAATTCGACCTGCAATGGAAACCTTTATGGATAGCTTGTCTTTCATTAATTTCTGCGCCTACTGCGTATTACTTGTTCAAAAGAGAAATGCACTTGTCTACTTCCCGAATCAGCTCGTTTATTTTTAATTTAAGATCAGTTGTATTTTCGTTAGTGGTTGATAATGATTTAGTTATTCTTAGTACTTTGCTTTTATCTTCAAGTTCTTTGATGGATTGTTTTTGTTGATCTATTTTATCAGATAATTGAACGTTTTGTGTTTTAAGAATTGTTAATTCCTTTTTTGCTTTGCGGTACGAGTCTACTAGTTTTTCAACTTTTGTTTCAAGACCAAAAGCTATTGACTTAATATCGCTCATGTTTTCAATAAATCTTTGTTCACAAAAATAGCATACCTAAGTGATTTGGCAAGGTTATTTCTTGTTTTTTTGATGATTACTAATGAAAACCGCATTATTCATATTTTCTGCTATTATTTTGTGTGCAGCTGTGCTATTTCCTTCTATGCTAGGCCAGGCTTGTAAAGACCATCCTTGGCCTGGAGATGAAATTAGACCTCCTGTAAAGAAAATTTTCCCCCAAGGCTATTTTGTTGAACCAACTGATTCTTCTTTAAATATTGCGGGAAATTTTGGCGAGATTCGTCCCAATCACTTTCATGCTGGCTTGGACGTAAAAACTGCTGGTAGAGAGGGTTTAAATGTATATGCAGTGGCTGGAGGATATGTTTCAAGGGTTAAGATTTCGGCATTTGGGTATGGAAAAGCGCTATACATTACTCATCCAAATGGATTTGTATCAGTTTATGCTCACTTGCAAAGACTTTCAGGGAAAATTGCAAAATATGTAGAAGAGCAACACTATAAACTTGAAAACTTTGAAATAGACATACAAATTCCTAAGGATGTTTTAAAAGTTAAGCAATGCGATACAGTTGCTATTTCAGGAAATACGGGTGGCTCTAGATCTCCCCATTTGCATTTTGAAATTAGAGATGAAAAAACAGAGGTTGCTTACAATCCTTTTCTTTTTGGATACGAAATAAAAGATCAAAAACCTCCAGAACTTTTAACGCTTGCGATTTATCCTGCCGGTGAAAGATCATTGGTGAATGGCAAAAACAGCTCTCGTAAAACAAGGATTTATGGTAGCAATGGCAATTACCACCTTTCTTCTGCAGAAAAAATTTCTGTTAGTGGAGATATTGGTTTTGGAATTGAGTCATTTGACTACGCGAATGTGCGTGAAGCAGGTAAGCTTGGGCCCTATTCCATAGATCTTTATATAGACAAAAAACGGATTTACTATCATGAATTGAATGAGATATCATTTGAGGAATCGAGGTATATAAATTCTCATATTGATTATGCAGAAGATGCGCGCAGTAATAGGGAAATACAAAAATGTTTTCTGGATAAAAATAATATGCTTTCTATTTATCAATGTGTAGTAAATGATGGTGTTTTTCATTTTGACGATACGTTAACCCATAAAGTAAGTTTTATTGTAAAAGACTTTTTTGGAAACGCTTCAAGTCTCGAATTTAATGCATACTCCTCTCCAATTAAAAATAAATCAAATAATGATTTAGTAAAAAAACCTGAAAATTGGATGAATTGCCACGATCAAAATATTTTTGAAAAGGAAAATGTTAAAGTACGGATAGACCCTTGCGGACTGTATGAAGATATAGATTTTCAATATGATGTTTCAAAAGACACCTTGCCAGGTAAATTAGCTCCTGTTCATAAAATACATGAAACTAATGTTCCTGTACATGCGCCCTTTGCGCTTTCAATTAATATTAAAAACATCCCCATTAAGTATCAAGATAAAACAACGATTGTATTGCTTGATGGAAATAATACAATGACTAGCATTGGAGGAAGTACTTATGTTTCTCTTCCAAATAAAAAAGGCGAAGGGGCAGGAAAGTTATGGGTTACTGCAAACACAAAATATTTTGGTAGATACTCAGTTGCGCTTGATACGGTGGCGCCTTCCATTAAACCTTATAATATATTCAACAACAAAAATATGAGCCGTCAAAAAATTATTGGCGTAACTATTGGTGATAATTTATCGGGAATTAAATCGTATCGAGCTACAGTAGATGGAAAATGGATTCTTATGGAATACGAGCCTAAAAAAGCATTACTATTTTATGAATTTGATGAGCACGTTGCAGAAGGCAAGCATACTTTTGAAATTGTAGTTACTGATAAAAAAAATAATTCAAGAAGCTATAAGGCAGATTTTGTGAGGTAATTTCATATTGTTCGGATCGCTTAAATAGCTGTAGTTTTTTTTAATTTGCGTCTTACATAACTCTTCTCTAATTCGTATATTCGCTGTCTATTAGAAATTGTATTAGTATGGACATTGAATTCAATAAAAACCAAGATCAAATGAGTCAGCTTGTATCCGCCATGGAGACAAGGTTGGACAAGATTTATTTAGGAGGAGGAAAAGCAAAATTAGAAAAACAACATGCGCAAGGCAAACTAACTGCGCGTGAGCGCATTTCCTATTTGTTGGATGTGGATAAACCCCAAGTAGAGATGGGTGCTTTTGCTGGCGATGGCATGTACGAAGAAGATGGAGGTTGTCCTGCCGGAGGAACCGTAATTGTTATTGGCTATGTAAAAGGCAAGCAATGTATTGTAGTTGCAAACGATGCAACAGTAAAAGCAGGAGCATGGTTCCCTATAACTGGAAAAAAGAATTTGCGTGCTCAGGAAATTGCAATGGAAAATCGATTGCCTATCATTTATTTAGTAGATAGCGCAGGTGTTTATCTTCCTAAGCAAGATGAGATTTTTCCTGATAAAGAACATTTTGGAAGAATATTTAGAAATAATGCAATCATGTCAAGCATGGGTATAACTCAAATAGCTGCCATTATGGGCTCTTGCGTTGCTGGTGGAGCGTATTTGCCAATCATGAGTGACGAAGCTTTAATAGTAGACAAGACAGGTAGTATTTTTTTAGCAGGTTCGTATTTAGTAAAAGCAGCTATTGGCGAAGTGATTGATAATGAAACATTAGGTGGTGCAACTACCCATTGCGAAATTTCGGGTGTTACAGATTACAAATGCAAAGACGATAAAGAATGTTTGGATCGTATAAAAAATATTTTTGATAAAATTGGCGACTATAAACAAGCAGGTTTTAGTAGAATTGAGTCTAAGGAACCTACAAAACTAGCAACTGAATTATCGGGTATTGTTCCTGCAGTAGCAAGTAAGCAATACGATATGCGTGAAGTTATAGAGCGTCTCGTAGATGATTCTAAACTGGAAGAATATAAAGAAGGGTTTGGGTTAAGTATAATTTGTGGTTATGCACGAATTGATGGATGGGCTGTAGGAATTGTTGCTAACCAACGTAAGGTAGTGAAAAGCAAAACTGGTGAAATGCGTTTTGGTGGTGTGATTTATTCTGACTCTGCTGATAAAGCTACCCGTTTTATCATGAATTGTAACCAAAAGAAAATCCCACTACTTTTTTTACAAGATGTAACTGGCTTTATGGTTGGGTCGCGAAGCGAGCATGGTGGCATTATTAAAGATGGTGCTAAAATGGTAAATGCAGTTGCTAATTCTGTGGTACCTAAGTTTACAGTTGTAATTGGAAATTCATACGGAGCAGGAAATTATGCTATGTGTGGTAAGGCATACGACCCGCGCTTAATCGTTGCATGGCCAACAGCAAAAATAGCTGTAATGGGAGGGGAGCAAGCAGCAAAAGTGCTGGTTCAAATTGAAGTAGCTTCCCTTAAAGCAAAAGGAGAAGAAATTACTCCAGCTAAGGAAGAAAAATTATTTAATAAAATAAAAGACCGTTACGATAATCAATCTACGCCATATTATGCCGCTGCTCGATTATGGGTTGATGCAGTAATAAATCCTGTTGACACGCGTAAATGGATTTCAATGGGAATAGAAATGGCAAATCATGCGCCCATTAAAAAGAAATTTAACGTAGGGGTTATACAAACATAAATCATGAAAAACACATTACTATTCTCTTTCTTTCTACTATTAATTTCTGCTAGCTCCTTTTCTCAAGGAAGAATGAAGTCGTTGGATATTGTTCCTGATTCAGCATGGTTTGAATTTTGGGAAGGAGACTGGAATATACATTGGTACGGAAAAGATAGTGTAGAAGAAAAAGGAGAAAATCATATTTCTAAAATCCTTAACGAAAAAGTATTATTTGAAGAATTTTCCATTACAAAAGGAGTTAACGCTGGATTTGTTGGAAAAAGTTGGACAGTATTCAATAAAAACACAAGCAGTTGGAGTCAGACTTGGGTAGATAACTCAGGTGCTTATATGGAATTTGTAGGGAGTAAGGAAGGGCAGAGCAGAATTTTTAAAAGAGAAGTTGTGAGAAAAGATGGTTCTACATTAATTCAACGTATGGTGTTTAAAGATGTAACTTTTTTTAATTTTACCTGGAACTGGGAATCATCAGTTGATGGGGGCAAAACATGGGCGAATAATTGGCAATTGTTTTATACACGCAAGCAATAAGTTTTTATCTCTAATTTGTGAAATTTTCAGAACTAAATCTAAACCCAAAACTACTAGAAGGACTTGACTCCATGGGTTTTGAAAACACTACTCCTATTCAGGAGCAGGCAATACCTATTGTTCTTTCGGGAAAAGATTTAATAGGATGCGCACAAACAGGTACAGGAAAAACAGCAGCATTTTTGTTGCCTATACTTAGTAAGCTTTCTGCAAATCCTTCTGATAATGTGGATACATTAATTATTTCTCCAACCAGAGAGCTTGCTTTACAGATAGATCGTGCACTAGAAGGACTTGCTTATTTTACCGGAGTAAGCTCTATTGCTATTTACGGTGGTAATGATGGGAGTTCTTTTGAAAGAGAAAGGACAGCACTAACTACCGGAGCAAATATTATTATTGCTACTCCAGGTAGATTGATGTCACATTTAAATATGGGCTATGTGAAATTTGATAAGCTAAAACATTTGGTATTGGACGAAGCAGATAGAATGTTGGATATGGGATTTAATGAAGACATCATGCGAATCATTAAGTATGTTCCTGCTAAAAGACAAACCCTTCTTTTTTCTGCTACGATGCCTCCTAGAATTAGAAGTTTAGCTAATCAAATTTTAACTAATCCTAGCCAAATTAGCATTGCAATTTCAAAACCTGCAGAGGGTATCATGCAAACCGCCTATATGGTTTACGATAATCAGAAAAATGCTTTAATTATTGATTTATTAAAAGGGAAGAATTTGCGAAGTGTATTGATATTTTCTTCTACTAAAAGCAATGTAAAAAATTTGGAAAAAGATTTGTATAAACTTAAGCTTTCAGTAAAGGCTATTCACTCAGACTTAGATCAGAAAGAGAGGGAAGAGGTGCTGCGAGATTTTACCGCTCGTAATACACAAGTGTTAGTGGCAACTGATATTTTAGCTAGAGGAATTGACATTGAAGGGATTGATTTGGTAATTAATTACGATGTGCCTAATGATGCCGAAGATTATGTACATCGAATTGGTCGTACTGCCAGAGCGCAAACTACCGGTGTTGCCATTACATTTATTACAGAAAAAGACCAGCGTAATTTTAAAAAGATAGAAGATTTTTTAGGTAAACCTGTTGCAAAGACACCTGTTCCTACCCACTTAGGAAAGGCTCCTACCTATAGACCTTAACATTTCCGATTTTATTTAATAATATCGTAAATGTATTTCAGGATTAAACCCGATACTATTACTAGAAACAATATTCTAACAAATCCACTACCTCTTTTTACTGCCATTGATGCTCCAACCCACGAGCCTGCCATGTTTAAAAATCCTGCAGGAATGGCTATTGCATAATTAATGTAACCACCATATACAAAGAAGACTAAGGCGGCAACATTGGTTCCTATGTTTATTATTTTGGCAGAAACAGATGCATTTAAAAAATTAAAACCATAAATAGTTACATAGGCAAGAATTAAAAAACTTCCTGTCCCCGGACCAAAAAATCCATCGTAAAATCCAAGTACTGAGCCAACAGCAATTCCATAAATAAGCCGTTCGTTTTTATTCAGCTTAGGTAGATGTATAAGTCCAAAATCTTTTTTAATGAATGTGTAAATAGCTACCACAATTAACATGGTTAAGATAACTACTTTCAAATAATCTTTGTTAAAATGAGAAACTAGCTTAGCGCCAATGAACGAAAAAATCATGCAGCTGATTAATGCGGGAACAATTGCATTCCATATTACTTTGGTTGATTTTAAATAACGTGCGGTTGATGCTATTGTGCCCATAAGAGCAGAAAACTTATTACTGCCCAGCGCAGTTGTAATAGTTAGTTGGGGGGCAAAGATTAAATATGCAGGTAGTTGAATAAGACCGCCACCTCCTACAATGGAGTCAATATATCCAGCTATGAAAGCAAATAAAAGAAGATAGTAGAAGTCTAAATCCACGTAGTGATACTTTATTAATGCTTTGCGTTTTTACTACTTTTGAGTCTCCAGTTTTTACATTTGAATAATAGAAATCAGCTTCAGCAACATGAAATTATTTAGCTTGTACAGTACACATGGTCACTACGTATTGAAGTATTAGCTCCTTTTTTTTTGCATCTATCACTTCGCTACCAGCTTTTTCGTTTGCATTATTTACCATAGTGGGAACTAATCTTCTCCATACTTCTTCTTCTCTAGATGAAGGTTTTAGTAGAGCATGGCAGGCTCCACAATTGTTCTCGTAATGAACTTTTCCTTCTTTTAATGAGGCAAGTGTAATATTCGAAAATTTTGTAGTACCGCGGTCGGCATCTGCTTGTGTTAATACGGAAGTAACTTTTGCTGAACATGCACATAGTAGTAGAACAGAGAAAGCAATAATAAATTTTTTCATAATGGTGTTTTTGTAAAACTAGCCAATAAATTTATTTCTGCAAATCATTGTGTAGGGATAACCAACTAAATAACTAATTTTATAGTTAAATAAATGTCAGCTATAGCTCCAACAACCATTGATTCGCAAATTTTTCCATGGAAGCATGAGAGAAGATTTAATGCTTATCCTAACTACTCGAAAAGAATACATGGCGATCGTGTGCAAAAAGTATCATTAGATGTAGGTTTTACTTGTCCTAACCGGGATGGGAGCAAAGGCTTTGGAGGTTGTACCTATTGTAATAATGACAGTTTTAATCCTTCTTATTGCGATCCTAATTTGCCGCTACATTCTCAAATAGATGAAGGCATTAAGTTTTTGCAGAGAAGATATAAAACTAAAAAATATGTTGCTTATTTGCAGGCCTATTCAAATACGTACAAGCCTCTGCCAGAGTTAAAAAGAATTTATGGCGAAATATTAACTCATCCTGAAATAACGGGATTAGTAATTGGCACCCGGGCAGACTGTGTAGATGATGCAAAACTTGACTATATAGCTGAGTTATCTAAAAATTATGATATTACCATTGAGTATGGCATTGAAAGCTGTTATGATAAAACCTTAAAGCTGTTAAACAGATGTGAAACTTTTGAGGAAGCTAAAACAACTATCATAAAAACTGCTGAAAGAGGAATAAAAGTTTGTGGGCACTTAATTTTTGGATTGCCTGGCGAAACTAGAGCCGAAATGCTTGAGGAGGCTAAAATTATTTCTTCCTTACCATTAAATTTTATTAAGCTGCACCAGTTGCATATTGTAAAAGGTACTGTAATGGCTGGTCAGTATAAAAAGAATCCTGAAATGTTTACGCTTTTTGGCTTAGAAGAATATTTAGATTTTATTGTTTCTTTTTTGGAGTTGCTTAGCCCCCATATTGTTGTAGAGCGTTTATTTGGTGAGGCGCCCCCTCGAATTATGGCTGGTCCAACTTGGGGAGGACTGCGAAATGATCAAGTGTTAAAACTAATTGAAGATTATTTGGAGAAAAAAAATACCTGGCAGGGAAGGTTATTTGTAGCTTAATATTCTGCAATAAATTTTTCTACTGCATTTTTTATTTTATCTCTCAATTTTCTAATTAGAATCATTTTCTCTTCTTCTGTTCCAATGAATTTTGAAGGATCTTCAAAAGCCCAGTTTATTTTTTTATTTAGCCCAGGAAAAACCGGACAAAGATCTGAGGCTTTAGGGTCGCAAACTGTAATTACGTAATTGAAAGATTTCCCTAGCTTATGTAACTCAAATACATCCTTTGTAACATTACTAGAAATGTCTATGCCAACTTCGTCCATTGCTTTAACCACCAACGGATTTAATAATCCAGGCTCTAATCCTGCACTTTCTGCTTGGTATTTTGAGCTGCCTAACGCTTTTAAAAAAGCTTCTCCCATTTGACTGCGAGCAGAATTGTGAATGCAAAGAAATAGAACTCGTATAACTTCCATATAAATAGCTAATGATGTTTTCCTGCTTCGTGATCGTGATGGCCGGGAATAGCTTTAATAGGATCTCCAATCATTTTCCCATACAAATCAACAAATATGCCACCGTAATATATTATGCAGGAAGAATAAAAAATCCATACAAAAACAATGATGATTGCACCGGCAGGTCCAAAGCTGCTGGTGAAATCTGTATGACCAATTTTCCAGCCGATTATGAATTGACCTAGTTTAAATAATAATGCTGTTAATATTCCACCGGGAAGTGCAATTTTCCACTTCACTTTTGCATCGGGAAGAAATTTGAAAATACAAGCAAATAAGATTGTGTTCAAAATTAAAACTATTAAAAACTCAATAGCAAAGAAGCCAGAAGAAAAATATTTAATATAAATGTCGGACATATAAGCCAATGCTTTTTCAAGCATGGAAGGATCTGTGCTGGTTACTACTTGGGCGGTGCTGTGAGCTACGTTGCTAAAGTAGTTGTCCATCCAAGAAATTATAGCTTGAAGTCCCAATGAAACAGAAAGCAGGAACCCAAATGCAATAATAAAACCTAAGGATATAAATTTATCAAAAACGTATTTAATAAATCCATGTTTTATGTCGTCATTAATTTTCCATAACCTGTTTAAGGAATGTTGGAGGGTGTAAAATACTACAGTAGAACTAAACAGAAGCATAATAATTCCAATCCACGTAGTAGAGCTGCTGGACTCATTAGCAACTTTATCCAGCATTAATTTTACTTGTTCAGCGCCATCTTTCCCCATTAAACGACTAAACTCAGTAAATACTTCTGTTTCTATATTTTTCTCTCCCCAGATATAACCAACTAAAGAGATTAGAATTATTAAAATTGCGGGTAGCGCAAATGCTGTGTAATATGCCAGCGCAGCACTGTGATTCATGGCTTCTTCTCGGATAAAACGCAATAAGGTTTTCCAAAGAAGGCCTAAAAAATCTTTAACTTTTTTCACGATGTATAGTTGGGATTAGTGGGTACGAATCTAAGCAAAAAAATGATTTATTTTTTATTGGCGCTTTATGTTCATGATAAAATCTAATGTATCAACGCCATCAGCATAGTCCCATAGTTCAGGGGATTGAGATTTGCCAAATGGAATAACGGTTTGATTTTTAATTTTTTCTCCAGCCACAATGCATTGAATTTTTTCTTTCTCAGTTTTAATCAGATTAAGCAATTCCTCTTTGCTTTTATATCTCTCAAAATGTAATGTAGCTAGAGGTGAGGACATCTCTTTACTTTCTTTTAGAAGGATGAAATTATTGTCTAGAAATTTCTCTTTATTCAATAAGTATATAGTGCGGTAATATTGATGGTTGTTGTAGTACTTGTTGTGGTTTATTACATCACCATGATCGACAATGCCAGCAAAAAAATTATCTAGCTTGTAGTTTTCAGGAATAAAAATTTTGGAAACATTTCTGCATCCTAGTCCAAAAAATTGAAAAATATCTTTTCCAAGTTCATTTAAGTCGCCCTGGCGTTCATTCCCGGTAAGTATTGCGATGGCGTTTCTGTTTTTTCGAATTACATGAGGATATTTTTTAAAATAATATTCAAAGTAACGAGCGCTGTTATTGCTGCCGGTGGCAATGATGGCATTAATCTCTGCTTCTTTACTTTTATTAAATGCTTGAGATGAGATAAAGGAAATTTTATTTTTAAACTCAGGCTCAAGGTCTATTAGCAGTTTTGCAATTACTGGTAAAAGGATTTCATCGTCTGATGAAAGCTTCCCCACAAAACTATTTCCACTTAGAAGCACACATAAGAAATCGTGAAATCCCACTAAAGGAATGTTGCCTGCCATAATTACACCAATTTTGAAATTTGCAGGAGTTTCATTGCTAAGCCCAGCGTAAAGGCTTGCCCATTTTTCAAGCTTTTTCTCTTTTATCATTTCGCCTAGTGAGGCAATGGCTAAATTGATGTTTTCAATAGTAAACCAACCATTATAAGTGCTGGCTTTAAGCACAGCATCCTCTAATAAAGGCTCCTTTCGATCGCGTAAAATCTTGCCAAGTTCAACAAAAGCTTTATTTCTTTTCTGTAAATGCATTCAAAATATTTTTAATATCTTTGCGAATCTATACGAAAACTTTAAAACTTAAACATTATTTATGGCAATTAAGATAACCGAAGAATGTATCAACTGCGGAGCTTGCGAGCCCGAGTGCCCAAACAATGCAATCTATGAAAATGGTGCAGAGTGGAGATTTGCTGATGGAACTACTTTAAAAGGTAGCTACACTGGAAAAAGCTCTGGAGCAGCTTTTGATGCTGAAGCGCCTCAGCCAGCAGTATCTGCAGATTTCTATTACATTGTTACTGACAAGTGTACTGAGTGTGTAGGATTTCATGATGAGCCGCAATGTGCTGCTGTTTGCCCTGTTGATTGTTGCGTGGATGATCCTGACTATAGGGAGTCCAAGGAGCTATTGACAGAGAAAAAAGAAACTATGCACGCTGCATAATGTTTTGAATAATATTAAGAAACCGTAAGCGTTAATAATGCTTACGGTTTTTTTTTGATTGAATATGCAAAAAAGAAAGTTGACAATAGTGTTCTTGTTTTTTGTTTTTGGAGCTGCGTTGAATTCCGCTGCTCAAAAAAGAACGATTCAAGATTCTGTGCAAAATCTTTTTTTTGAATTTGCTCATGCCGCCAATGCAGAGGAGAAAATGCAGAGCAGCATTAGATTTTCCGATGGACTAAAAACGGCATTGCAATTAGATGCGAAAGGGGCTTTCGCCTTCGATTCTCTGAAAAAATATAAAGTGTTGATTCAAACTCCCGACAAGGATGTGAAAGTTTTTACCTGGGATGTTGAGGCGGAAGATGGAACACATACGTTTTTTGGATTTGTGCATGCCTATATAAAAAAGTTAAAAAAGTTTGAAACGTATCAACTGACGGATAAATCTGATGGGGTAAGAGATCCTGAAAATGCGATTGTTGATAATACAAATTGGTTTGGTGCCTATTACTATCAGATTATTCCTGTAAAATATAAAAAGAAAAAATATTTTGTTCTGTTAGGTTGGGATGGCAACAATCGTATTTCTAACAAGCGCTTGATTGATGTTCTTTATTTGTCTGACAAAGGTTTTCCAAAGTTTGGTGCACCGATTTTTTACAACGAACAAATGAAGCTTAAGAAGCGAATAATATTTGAGTTTCAGGCAGGGCTTTTTATGTCTTTAAAATACGAGGAATCTAACGATGCAATCCTATTTGACCATTTATCGCCATCGAACCCTAATTTAATAGGTGAATACTCATTTTATGGGCCGGATTTTTCCTACGATATGATGAAGTTTAAAGATGGTAAATGGGTATATATCAAAGATGTATTACCTCGCAATGATAAAGGTAAACCGGACAAGTATTTTAATACCCCCAAATAGGCCTTCTGTTAACGATTTTCTTGCTAAATTCGGGCATCTTTTAAAACATTAATTTATTCCAATATTTAAGATGGAAACAGTTATGACAGCTCAATCAAAAAAAGTTCACAATTTCAGCGCTGGCCCGGGTATTCTTCCGGCAGAAGTACTAAAAGAAGCTTCGGAAGCTTGTATTAATTTCGACAACCTAAACCTTTCTCTGTTAGAGATTTCTCACAGGAGTAAAAGCTACGTTGCCGTAATGGACGAAGCCCGTGCATTAGCAAAAGCATTACTTGGATTGGGAGATGGATATCAGGCGATGTTTTTAGGAGGTGGAGCAAGTATGCAGTTTTGCATGGTTCCAATGAATCTTTTGAAGGCCGAAGGGTATGGTGCATATGTGAACACTGGCGTGTGGGCTAATAAAGCAATTAAGGAAGCAAAAATGATTGGTAATACCAAAGTAATTGCTTCATCGGAAGATAAAAATTACAATTATATCCCTCGCAATTATCAAATTCCTGGAGATGCGGATTATGTACACATAACATCTAACAATACGATTTATGGTACGCAAATGAAAAATTTCCCCATATCTCGAATACCAATTGTTTGCGATATGTCTTCAGATATTTTTAGCCGTAAACTTGACTGTACAAAATTTGATTTAATTTATGCAGGTGCACAAAAAAATATGGGTCCTGCAGGATGTACGTTGGTGGTTGTTAAAGAAAGTATCCTAGGCAAATCTGGTCGTGCTATTCCTTCCATGTTGGATTATAAGGTGCACATCAAAGGGGAATCCATGTATAACACTCCTCCTGTGTTTCCGGTGTATGTATCTCTTTTAACTATGAGATGGCTGAAAAAAAACGGTGGCATTGAATGGATTGATAAAATTAACACCCAGAAAGCAAATCTTTTATATTCAGAAATTGATCGTAACAGTCTGTTTACTGGTGCAGCAGAAAAAGAAGCCCGCTCTTTTATGAATGTAACTTTTTTAATTAATAAGCCAGAGTTAGAAGCTGAGTTTGATAAGTTAACTAAAGAGGCTAGCCTAAGTGGGCTGAAAGGTCATCGTGATGTGGGGGGCTACCGAGCTTCTATATACAACGCATTGCCTTTAGAGAGTGTGCAGGTGCTTGTTGATGTAATGAAAGAATTTGAAAAGAAATTTGCATAATATTTTTTTGCATGGGAAGAATTTTTGAAACTAGAAAGCATGTAATGTTTGCCCGCTACGCGCGAATGGCAAAAGGCTTTACAAAAATTGGTCGTGAGATAGCTATTGCGGTAAAACAAAATGGTCCGGACCCTGATTCGAATTCACGTTTACGAATCGTAATTCAAAATGCCAAGGCAATCAATATGCCTAAAGATCGAATTGATGCTGCCATTCAACGCGCTTCAACCAAAGGGGAAGGTAACCTAGATGAGGTTGTTTATGAAGGGTATGGTCCTAATGGTGTTGCAGTACTTGCAGAATGCGCTACCGATAATGCAACACGCACCGTCTCAAATGTTCGTTTGCACTTATCGCGAGCAGGAGGTTCTTTAGGTAAAACAGGATCTTTGGATTTTATCTTTGAAAGAAAAGGTGTTTTTAGAATTTCTGCCGAAGGGCAAAATATGGAAGACTTGGAGCTAGAACTCATAGATCATGGTGTAGAGGAGATCAATGAAAATGAGGGAGAGCTAATTATTTATACAAAGTTTGTTGATTTTGGATCTATGCAAAAAGCATTAGAGGATAAAAAAATTAATATTATCAGCGCAGAAAAGCAACGCATACCTAATAACTACGTTAGCTTAAACCCAGATCAGCAAAAAGAAATTAAAGATTTGTTGCAAGCATTGGAGGACGATGATGATGTGCAGATGGTTTTTCATAACATGCAAGAATAATAATCAGTAATTATAAAGTAAAGATCAAAAAAATATGACCAAGGTATTAGCAAATGATGGAATTGATGCTCAAGGAAAAGCAATTTTAGAAAAGCAAGGGTTTACAGTAGTTACAGAAAATGTTCCGCAGGATAAACTTATTAATGCGTTAAATGAAAATGGTTACTCTGGACTTACGGTAAGAAGTGCAACAAAAGTCAGGAAAGATGTGATTGATGCTTGCCCTAATCTGAAATTAATTGGTAGAGGTGGAGTAGGGATGGATAATATTGATGTTGAATATGCTAGGTCAAAAGGAGTTGCTGTTGTGAACACACCCGCTGCATCATCCCTTTCTGTGGCAGAATTAGTTTTTGGTCACTTGTTTACGCTGGTGCGGTCTTTGCAGGAATCTAACAGGCAAATGCCAGTTAAAGGATGTTCTGATTTTGGTGCGCTAAAAAAGAAATACTCAGGTGGGATTGAGCTTTCTGGAAAGACTATTGGAATAGTAGGAATTGGTAGAATAGGCCAGGCTGTTGCTCGCATAGCTTATGGTGTGGGTATGAAAGTAATTGCTCATGATCCATTCGTTAAAGAAACTAAAATTGATATGGAAGTTGCAGGTACTAAAATATCTGTTCCAATTAAAACAATATCGCTAGATGAGCTTTTTGCTCAAAGCGACTTCATAACAGTGCACGTTCCTGGTGGAAAGCTTATTACAATAAATGAGATTGCTAAAATGAAAAATGGAGTAATTCTTGTAAATGCTTCTCGTGGTGGAGTTATTGAGGAGAAAGATTTGCTGGATGCCCTAAATTCAGGGAAAGTGGCTGGTGCAGGCTTAGATGTTTTTGAAAACGAACCTACTCCAATGCAGGAATTGTTACAACATGCAAAAATATCTGTAACTCCTCACATTGGTGCTGCTACAAACGAAGCGCAAGGACGTATTGGAGTTGAGTTGTCAGACAAGATTATTGAAGTGTTGAAGAAGTAAATATTATTAGACCTAGTTCTTTTTATTATGCTAAGTAGAAGATACATCCGGATTAAAGTTATGCAGGCGCTCTATGCGTATTTTCATTCTGAAGATAAAAGTAAGATTCGTCATGAAAAAGACTTGTTTCAGAGCTTTGAAAAAATTTATGATCTGTATCTTTATCTTATTTTGCTTTTAATTGAAATTCGTGAATGTGGCAGAAATCGGATTGCTATTAGAAAAGTAAAACGACTTCCTAATCAAGAAGATATAAACCCCAATACCAAATTTGTTGACAGTAAAATATTTGGAATATTATCTATCAATAAGCAAGTAGCGTTAGAATCTGAAAAGCGCAAAATATCTTGGGAAATGGATTCTGACATTCCACAAAAACTATTTACAAAGATTGCTGAAAGCGAGGAATATCAGTCGTATATGGCGAATCCTAATTCGGATTTTAAAGAAACTAAAAAATTCATCAGCGAGATGTACCGCAACTGGATTGCTGGCGATGAAAATTTGGAAATGTTTTTTGAGGAAAAGAATATTCATTGGGCTGACGACATTGACTTTGTGAATACACTCGTCCTTAAAACCCTAGATTTTATTCCAGAATCTTCAACTGATAATTTACCTATAGCTATTCTTTACAAAGACGAAAAAGCAGATGTGCCATTTGCGAAAGACTTGTTTAAATTGGTTATTGAACATAGTGATGAAACAGATGCCTTAATTCAAGCAAAGACGGAGAACTGGGAGCTAGAGCGTATTGCTTTTATGGATGTGCTTTTAATGAAGATGGCGATTGTTGAGTTTTTGTATTTTCCAACCGTTCCTGTTAAAGTGTCTTTGAATGAATACATTGAACTTGCAAAGCAATATAGCACACCTAAAAGTAGTGTGTTTATAAATGGCATATTGGATAAGCTACTTGCTGAGTTCAAAAGCAATGGTAGGTTGTTGAAAGAGGGCAGAGGCTTGGTAGAAAATTAATATTATGCAAATGATAAATAAATTATTTGGAGGATGTATTTTTGTTTTAACACTCTTTTGTGCTTGTGGGTCGAAAGAAGACAAGTTGCCTACTGATTTAATTGAAATCCCAGGTACAGCAGAAAAAGGATTAGATCGCTCTAATTTGCCAGATATTAAATTTGAAGAAGAAGAGTTTGACTTTGGAACCATTACGCAGGGAGAAAAAGTAGTACATGACTTTAAATTTGAAAATACAGGTAACAGAGAGCTTATTATTTCAAATGCTTATGCCGATTGTGGCTGTACAGTCCCAGAAGTGCCTAAAAAGCCCATAGCTCCAGGCGAAGAAAGTATGATTCGTGTAAGTTTTGATAGCGATAGAAAAAGTGGAATTGTTTCAAAAACAATTTCTGTAGTTACAAACTGCATTCCTAATAAAAAAGTAGTGAAAATAAAAGCAACTATCTTTGTGCCTCAAAGTAAATCTAACTAACCTCTAAAACTAATATAAATATGAATTTTTTAAATGTAATCTTAATGGGAGCCCCAGCAGGAGGCGAAGGAAGTAGCATGACAAGCATTATTTTTTTAGTAGCCATTTTTGGCGTATTCTGGTTTTTTATGATTCGTCCTCAAGTTAAAAAACAAAAGGATGCTCAGAAGTTTAAAGAATCAATAAACAAAGGTGATAAAGTAGTTACCATAGGTGGTATTCATGCTAAAATAGTTGAAGTAAATGATACTACTTTTGTGATTGAAGTAGAAGGAGGAAACAAACTAAAGATTGAAAAGTCTGCAGTTTCTATGGAATCTTCTGCTCAGTTTCAGGCTAAGAAATAAACATACTATTTTCCTATGCTGAAGTCGGAGATATTGCAATTTTTTTCTCAGCGTTCTGACGTAAAGTTTAATAGAAAGGTATTTGTTTTTTTAGTCTGCTTAGTTATTTCGTTTTTTAGCTGGCTTCAAATTAATCTTTCCAAAAGTCAAACAGACAATATTATTGTCAAGGTTGATTTTTTACATGCCCCAAAATCTAAATTTGGAAAAAACATTGTATCGGATTCTTTAATCCTAGAGGTTGAGGCTAATGGCTATGAGCTTTTGCGCTACAAGACCAAAGAGGTAGAGGTGGAATTTAATTCTCTTAAAAGAGATAGGGAAAGTGGTAATTATTTGTTTCTGCCAAATAACTACATTAAAACTATTGGCAAACAAATGGGGGAGAACTATAAAATTCTACGCTCGGTATCAGATACGATTTTTTTAATTCCGAAATCTAAATAACAAATGGTAGTTGTTGGAGTAACAGGTGGGATTGGAAGTGGAAAAACTACAGTAGCTAAACTGTTTGAGCTTTTAAACATGCCAGTATTTTATGCTGATGATGAGGCCAAAAAATTATATGATAATCCTAAGCTTGTCGCTAAAGTTGTAAAAATATTTGGTAAAAAAGTGTTATCAAAAAACAAGAATATAGACAAGAAAAAGTTAGCTGAAATTGTCTTTTCAAATAAGGAGTTGTTGGGTAAGTTAAATGCCATCATTCATCCTTTAGTTAGAGTTGAGTTTTTGATTTGGAAAAAGAGTAAAAAAGGCGCCCCTTTTGTTATTAAAGAGGCAGCAATAATGATTGAAAGTGGTGCAATCAAATGCATTGATTATTTAGTTTTAGTAAAATCAACTAAATACCTGAAAATAAGTAGATTATTAAAACGAAATAACTTTACTAAAACAGAAATTGAAAGTCGAATAAAGGAACAGCTTTCTGATTCAGAACGTGAAAAATTTGCAGATGCAATTGTATTAAATGATGAGCAGCATTCTTTAATAAAACAAGTGTTAAAACTGCATCGAAAACTTAGCAAGAAATAGTGGCATAATGTTGAGTTTTAATAGGTCTTAGAAACATGCTTAAATCCTTAATTGATTTATGAAAATTCTTACAGCGGAGGAGATGCGCCAGGCTGATGTTTATACAATAAAGCATGAGCCAATTAAGTCTATTGATTTAATGGAAAGGGCATCTGTCGAGAGCGTTAAATGGATTATAAATTCCCCGCAACTTAAATCCCTTAAACACATTTCGGTTTTTTGTGGATTAGGAAATAATGGAGGCGATGGACTAGCCATTGCACGGCTACTTGCGGCAAAGAAATATAAAGTTGAGGTGTTTATTATTCGACATTCCGATAAATATTCTTCTGATTTTTTGGTAAACGAAAAGCGGATAAAAAAAGTTAAGTCTATCAAAGTACATAACATCAAGTCAATAGCTGATCTTGAAAAATGTAAATTACCCATATCTAGCGTATTTATAGATGCAATTTTTGGTTCAGGGCTAAGAAAGCCTATTGGAAGTCTTACTGCTGATGTGATTGCCTTTATGAATAAACTAGGCAGTGCCATAATTTCCATTGATATTCCTTCAGGCTTATTTTCTGAATACAATATACACGATAAAGAAAATTATGTAGTTAGGGCATCGCACACGCTTACTTTTCAAGCGCCTAAACTAGCTTTTATGTTTCCTGAGAATGGTTTGTATCTAAACAGTTTTACCGTGTTGGATATTGGACTTAATACTGAATTTATAAGTGCTTTGTCTACTAAAGTTTTTTATGTTGAGGATACTGAGGCTAGATTTATATATCGTAAGCGTTCAAAATATTCACACAAAGGAACTTTTGGTCACGCACTCATTGTTGCTGGTAGTTTTGGCAAAATGGGCGCTTCTGTGCTTTCTTCTAGAGCATGCTTAAGTGCTGGAGCTGGGCTCGTAACGGCACATATACCTAAGTGCGGATACGATATCTTACAAATCTCAAACCCAGAAGTTATGACGGAAGTAGATTCTGGCATAAATATTATTTCTGATAATATTAAAATTGAAAAATACAACACCATAGCAGTAGGACCGGGTATTGGTGCCGACAAACAAACCCAGAATGCTTTGAAGACCCTAATTCAAAATTTAGAAAATCCAATGGTGCTTGATGCAGATGCATTAAATATACTTTCTGAAAATAAAACTTGGATTGCATTTCTTCCAAAAAACTCTATCCTCACTCCACATCTCGGAGAGTTTAAGCGATTGATTGGTAAGACAGATAGTGACATGGAGCGTTTAAAAATGCAAAAAGAATTTTCCATTAAAAATGGAGTAATTGTAATTTTAAAAGGAGCTCATACATGTACTACTACTCCTGATGGAGAAATATATTTTAACTCAACCGGAAACCCAGGCATGGCAACTGCTGGAAGTGGAGATGTGCTGACTGGAATTATTACTGGACTACTTGCTCAAGGATACACTCCCAAAAGAGCAGCGGTTTTAGGTGTATATATTCACGGATTAGCAGCAGATTTAGCTGCTGAAAATGCAAGCGAAGAATCTCTTATAGCTAGTAAAATTATTGGGTTTTTAGGAACGGCTTTTGCTAAGCTTAGGAAATAAAACAGGCATTTTTAGATGTTATTGTTTTTAATACCCTTCAATAATGCCTAATCCTTGTCTTACAATAGTTAGCTCTCCATTAGAACAATCAACAACGGTAGAAGGTTCAATATTTCCAATTCCTCCATCTATTACAATATCAACTAGTTTTTGATATTTAGTATGTATATCATTAGGATCATTCATGTACTCAATGATATCATCGTTTTCATCGTGCAAAGAGTAGTTCATAAGAGGATTTCCCAGCTCTTTCACTATTCCTCTACAAATAGCATTGTCTGGCACTCTTATTCCAATTGTTTTCTTGCGACTTCTAAAAATTTTAGGAATCATGTTGCCTGCCTCTAAAATAAAAGTAAAAGGCCCCGGTAGAGCTTTGCGCATTATTTTATAGGTGGGAGTGTCAACTGCCTTTGTAAATTCTGATATATGGCTTAAGTCATAAAAAATAAATGAGAAATTAGCTTTTTCTACTTTAATTCCTTTAAGCCTGCATATTTTTTCAATTGCCTTAGGTTTTAATATATTACAACCTACCCCATAAACAGTATCTGTAGGATAAATAATAATTCCATCATCCTGCAAGCATTCTGCAATGAGCCTAAGCTTACTTTCTTCGGGGTGGATTGGGTCTAATTTTAAAAGCATATACTAGCAAGTTTAATGGTTTTTTATAGGAATGAAAGGGAGCAAATCTCATTAACAAAGACCTGTTGAAATATTCTTAGCTAAGGTATCACAAAAAAGAGCCCTTGCCTTACCTTTAAAAATATTTAATAAAATGAAAAAGCGGCTATTTTTATTATCGTTATTTGGTGTTGGGGCTGTATCTTTTTTTCTTTTTTCTGCTGCAAAAATTTATAACGAAGATTTTTCCAAGTCCCAAAAATTAAATCTATTTAAACAAAATCGTGTTTGGATGGTGTATGGTTGGACCTATTTTTATCCTAAAGGCCTACAGGAAAAAAAAGGAAAAAAGACTTCTTTTGAGCGGTTTGACCGAGAGGGGAACAGGACAGAGGAAATATATTATGATCAAAATGGAAACCCTACTTTTTCCTGTCAGTTTATTTATGACGACAACGGGATTGAGATTAAAAAAATGGGTGGAGTAGGAGATGAAGTTATTTACGATAAATGGAATTATGTATTTGTAGATAATGGGAAGTTTCTCGAAAAAAAATCAGCGTATAAAAAATCCAAAGAACAAAAATGGGTATATGCTTTTGATGTACATAAAAACATTATATCTGAAATCTATTTTGATATTACCGGAACTCAATCTTACCGTTGGGAATTTACTTATGATGCTGACAATCACGTTACAGAAAAAAAAGAATTTGATGGATACGGAAACGTATATCAGCGTTGGAAGTACAACTACGATGAAAACGGAAATAACGATGAGGTGCTTTATTACGTCTCCAACAATCAGTTAGATAAAATTTATCAAATGAAGTACGATAAGAAAGGAAATATGAAATCGTTTACTACATTAGATAAGAGCGAAAAAATAGTAAACCTTACAATTTTTGTTTATCAGTTTTATGATGGTTTACATGCTCCACGTACTTTAGGAAATAAGAACTAACAATTTTATTTTTTACTTTTTTTCTTTCCCTTCAAAATTTAATGAACCTGAATTAATGCAATACCTCATTCCCGTAGGTTTTGGACCATCGTTAAATACATGACCTAAGTGTGCTCCACATTTTTTACACACAACCTCTGTGCGTTCCATGCCTAGCGAACTATCAGTATTAGTACTAACACTTGAATCTTTATCTGGATTATAAAAACTTGGCCAACCACTGCCTGAATCAAATTTAGTATCTGAGTCAAAGAGTGGGTTGTCGCAACGAATACATTTATATTTTCCTTGATCGTGGTTATTTAAATATTTACCAGAAAACGGAGCTTCCGTACTTCCTTCGCAGGTTATAGCATATTGCTCGGGGGTTAGTTTCTTTTTCCATTCTTCATTGGAATTAATTTCTTTACTTGAATCTTTTGACATGGTATAATTATTATTAGGTATAGAGGTGTATCTATTATTTTGACAAGAAACGGTTAGTGTGGTGGTAAAAAGAATTACGTAGTGAAAGAATATTGTTTTCATCTCTAAATAGTATAGTTGCATTCTATAACGAATAGCAATAATGAATATTTCAATATGGATACAAAAAAAAGGAACCGAAATTACTTTCGATTCCTTTCAATAAGTATCTGAAAAATTACTTTACAGCTGCTACAACTGCCTCAAATGCATCGGGATGGTTGAGAGCTAGGTCGGCAAGTGCTTTTCTATTTAACCCTAATTTTTTCTCAGTAGCTTTTGCTATAAACTGGGAGTAAGACATGCCGTGTGTGCGAACAGCAGCATTTATACGCTGAATCCAAATGCCTCGGTAAACAATCTTCTTAACTTTTCTTCCGCGATATGCGTAAGTAAGCCCTTTCTCGTAAACGTTTTTAGCAATGGTCCAAACGTTTTTTCTTTTACCCCAGTTACCGCGGGTTCTTTTAAGGATTTTTTTTCTGCGAGCTCTAGAGGCTACACTATTTACTGAACGTGGCATGATCTATTTGTTTAAAATTTATTTTTCTGTTTTAATTAAATGATAAGCATTGCTTTAATCCTTTTCATATTTGAAGGATGAATGCCAGCAGCATGCGTAAGATGACGCTTGCGCTTCTTTCCTTTTTTAGTAAGGATATGGCTTTTAAAGGCATGTTTTCTTTTGATGTTTCCAGAGCCAGAGACTTTAAATCTCTTTTTAGCGCTAGAGTTGGTTTTCATTTTAGGCATAAGTGCAGTGTTAATCGTTTATTTTTTCTTACCCGGAGAAAGAAGGATAATCATTTTCTTTCCTTCTTGCAACGGCATTTGTTCAATTTTTCCTACTTCCTCTAACTCTTGTGCAAACCTCATTAATAATTCTCTTCCTTGATCTTTAAACATGATGGTTCTGCCTTTAAAGAATACGTACGCTCTAACTTTAGATCCTTCCTCCAAAAAACGAAGTGCATGATTTTTTTTGAAACTAAAATCGTGCTCATCGGTATGTGGAGTAAAGCGTATTTCTTTTACTACCACTTTGGTAGTGTTCGCTCTTTTTTCTTTTTCTTTCTTTTTGTGTTCGTATAAAAACTTTTTATATTCTATTATTTTACAAACTGGAGGAGTAGCTGTTGAAGAAATCTCAACTAAATCTAGCTCCGCCTCTTTTGCCATTCTCAATGCTTCCTCAATCGAAACAACTACTGGTTCAAACCCTTCGCCTACAACTCTTACTTGAGGATGTCTAATCCTATCGTTTATTTTATGCAGGTCTTCTTTTTTCTGAAACCTGTTGAAATTTCGTTGAAAAGGTCTGCCTGATCCTCCTCCTGAAGGCTTTGGACGGTAAAATGGTGCTGCGATGACTTTAAATTTTAGTTACTAATTATTAATTTACAATTCTAAATTCATTATTCTATTTACCTCATCGGTAATTTGTTTCACAAAAACAGTTACATCCATACTACCTAAATCTCCTTCTCCATGTTTTCGGATAGAAATAGTATTTGATGCTACTTCTTTTTCTCCAATAATCACCATGTAAGGAACTTTCATGATTTCAGCATCACGAATCTTTTTTCCAATCTTTTCGTTACGATCGTCAAAAGAGGCGCGAATGTAAGACTTTTTCATCAATTCCAGTACATTTTTTGCATAGTCGTTGAACTTGTCACTTATAGGTAAAATAGCTACTTGTTCCGGTGCTAACCAAGCTGGGAAATTACCTGCATAATGTTCTATTAAAAAACCAATAAATCGCTCATGAGTTCCAAGTGGTGCTCGGTGAATGCAAATTGGCGTTTCCTGCGTATTTTGACTGCTTGTATAAGTTAAACCAAACCTTTTAGGAACAGCAAAATCTACTTGATTGGTAGCTAGGGTAAACTCTCTGCCAATAGCGCTCCAAACCTGAACATCAATTTTAGGCCCGTAAAATGCTCCTTCATCAGCAACTTCTTTAAACGGAATATTTGATTCAATAAGTACTTTTCGAACCAGGTCTTCAGTCTCTAGCCAAAGCGCAGGCTCATCTACATATTTTTTTCCAAGCTTAGCGGGATCATGCGTAGAAAAACGCATTACGTATCTATCAATTCCAAATATTTTAAAATAGTTGAGGTACATCTCATTTACCGCACGAAATTCATCAGCAAACTGCTCCTTGGTGCAATAGATATGCGCATCATTCATTTGTAGCGAACGAACACGCATTAGTCCAAATAACTCGCCAGATTGTTCGTAGCGGTAACAAGTTCCGTATTCTGCTAGTCGAAGTGGAAGGTCTCGATAACTAGGGTTAAGTGCTTCAAAAATTTTATGATGATGTGGGCAGTTCATTGCCTTGAGGTAATATTTTTCTCCGTCCATATCCATAGGAGGAAACATACTCTCTGCATAGTAGGGCAAATGACCGCTTGTTTTATACATGCTCTCTTTAGCAAGATGTGGAGTACGCACTCGTTTGTATCCTGCTTTTTCTTCTGCTCTTTTTGCTAAGGCTTCTAATTGCTCAATGATAATAGCACCGTTTGGCAGCCAGAGTGGAAGTCCAGGGCCTACATCATCATTGTAAGTATATATTTTCAACTCTTTGCCTAATTTTCTATGATCTCTTTTTTTAGCCTCTTCCAGCATGGTTAAATATTCATCTTGCTCTTTTTGTACAGGAAAGGTAATGCCGTAAATCCTAGTAAGCTGTTTATTTTTTTCATCGCCTCTCCAATATGCTCCGGCAATATTCATAAGCTTCACAGCCTTAATGAATCCGGTGTTTGGAATATGTGGCCCACGGCAAAGGTCTGTGAAGTTGCCTTGCTTATAAAAAGTAATTTGTCCGTCTTCTAAATCATTTATCAGCTCTAACTTATATTCATCACCTTTTTTAGTAAAATAATCTAAAGCCTCTTTTTTAGAAACTTCAGAGCGAACAAAAGTATTTTTAAGTCTTGCTAACTCAAGCATCTTTTGTTCTATCTTTTTAAAATCTTCTGAAGAAATTGTTTTTTCTCCAAGATCTACATCGTAGTAAAAGCCATTTTCAACGGGAGGCCCAATTCCAAACTTTACGCCAGGATAATAGAATTCCAATGCTTCGGCAAAAAGATGTGCCGATGAATGCCACATGGTGTTTTTTCCTTCGGTATCTTTCCAGGTATAAAAAAGAATTTCGGTATCAGTTTTAATGGGAAGCATAGCGTCAACTACTGCTCCGTTAACATTAGCAGAAAGCACATTGCGCGCTAGCCCTTCGCTAATACTTTTTGCAACATCCAAAGAAGTTACTCCTTGCTCGTATTGCTTTGTGTTTCCGTCTGGAAAAGTTATTGTAATCATACCTGTAAAAATGGAAGGCAAAGATAGAAAAATAGGGGAATGCTTCTGTTGAAGTATGTAAGAATACATTCTTATTTTTGGCAAAAAAACAGAATGAAGAAGTCAAGCTTTTTTCTTGTAGGAATTTTTCTTTCAGGCGTAATGTGCGCTCAATCATTTGATCAAGGAAACTGTAATTTGGATTTCAAAATAGACCTTGCCTCTTATTAGGGAACGGTAAAAGACAACCAAGCTTTATCTTCAACTAAATCTGGCGTTGCAGGTATTGCTTTTGCTCCACAAATTACTTGGGGCATTCGCAAACGAACTTCAATGGGTACTTCTTTAACTTATACTAGCTACTTAGACTCCAGCACTGCTGCAGTTGGCAAACCAAAGCTTAGTGGTTTGGATCTAAATTTTTTGTTTGACTTTCATTTTGTAAGAAGGCCAAAAACCGATATGATGCTAGGGTTGAGACTAGGTATTGCTGGAATCCGTTATAATCCAAATGATGGAACTAGAGATATTTACGGATCGATGGGTAGAACTTCTGATTTGCACTTTACATCTCGCTTTTATGTTTCAGAAAAGGTAGGTATCTTAGCTAATATTGCATTTCCAGCTTATCACTTTGGCGATTTTGGTAAAAACTTAAGCTATACATATGAAGTTAAGTTTAGTGGAATAAATATAGGCACTGGGTTAGTTTTGAATCTAACTAGTAAAAAAGAATAAACAATAATTTGGCTAAAATATAATGCTAAAGCCAATTTGCCCAGTTGTTGTTGCCCACCCTGCTTCGGCAAAAATTCCAATTTTTTCTTTAATCATAAATCGAGCACCAATGGTAGCTTGGTAATCGAAGTCAAGTATCTTTTCTGTTTGTTGAATATTGACCAACTGATTTGGGTTTGAATCGGTGTATTTGCCTATATAATATTCATACCCTAATCCAAGTCCTGCATATAAATCAAGCTTTTCCCCAATGGGATAATGAGCGTTAAATCGTGCATAAAAATCAAAAACATTGGCTTTGATTTTTCGTTCGTATCGAAGTTGATTGGTGTCATCGTATTTATACGAAACTCTCGCACCTGAATATTCAAGATTAATGCCCATTCCAAAATATTCTAATAGTCCGTGCTCATATTTCAAAAGTATAGTCCCGTAATTATTTAGTTTATAGTCAATAAAGTTTTTATAGTTCTTGTTGAAATCATTTTTTATACGTTGTGCTGGAGGTGTTCCGAAACCTAAAGACAAAACATTCGTGCCATCTTCAAAAGGTTGAGAAAATGAAAGTGAGGATAAAAAAACAGAAAAAGCGATGAGGAGAAAATTCTTATTCATGATGTATTTTTTAATTTATTGTACAAAGTTAACTTGTTTTGCAAAAAAACAAACTTATAATTTATTAGCTATTAAATATTTATGTTTGATTACAGCTTGGCACTAAGTATAGTTAAACTTATTGATTACTAGTTCTTTTAAGCAGTATACTCAATTCATTATATTTGCCAACTTAAATTAAAACCCTGTGACTAACACTGATTTTGAAGAGTTGAAAGAGCTGTTTTCTTCGCCTAAGCGGATTGTAATAGTTACACACAAAAATCCGGATGGAGATGCCATGGGTTCATCGCTTGGTTTATATAACTATTTGATTCAAAAAAAGCATACAGTAAAAGTAATTACCCCTAATCAATATCCTGCATTTTTAAACTGGTTGCCGGGAAATGATAAAGTAATTCCCTTTTCCGAAAATGCTACGCAAGCGCAAAATCATTTTAAAAAGGCTGAAGTAATTTTTTGTTTAGACTTTAATTCTTTAAAACGTATAGGAGACTTAGGGGATTTTGTAAAGAAGTCAAAAGCCGTCAAGATCATGATTGATCACCATCCTCAGCCTGAAAGTTTTCCAGATTACCTTTTTCATGATAAAAAATCATCTTCAACTGCCCAGCTAGTCTATGATTTTATTGATTTATTGGGAGATAAAAAGTTAGTAAATAGAAAATGTGCTAACTGCCTTTATACAGGGATAATGACTGATACGCTAAACTTTAGAGTGGGAACTACTTCAGCACATACACATCGCATAACCGCTGAGCTAATGGATGCTGGAGCTCAAAACTCTTTTGCTTTTTCGAAGATATTTGAAACGAACTCTGAAGATCGTTTAAGGATGTTAGGATTCTCTCTTCAAAAAATGAAAGTATTTAAAGAGTTTCACGCTGCATTCATTTCACTTTCATCTAGTGAATTGAAAAAATTTAATTTCAAAAAAGGAGATACGGAAGGGTTGGTAAATTATCCGCTATCCATTGAAGGGATTCAATTTTCGGCACTTTTTACAGAAGTGAATGGTGAAGTAAAAATTTCTTTTAGATCTAAAGGGACTTTTGATGTGAATAAATTTTCTCGTAAAAGTTTTAATGGTGGCGGACATGTTAATGCTGCTGGCGGAGAATCAAACTCTACACTTGATGAAGCGGTATTAGCCTTTGTGAATTTACTACCAGAATACAAAGATGAACTCTCCAAAATTTCTTGATCTGAATAATAAAGACAAGTTTTTAAGTCTTATGGCTAGTCTGCCGTACAAGTTGTATATAGTAATATTATTTTTTGCCCTATTTTCTTGTGGTTCAGATAAATCAAAAGATAATAAAAAAGAAATTGACCCGCGTCAGTTTAAGCAAGCGTTAGAGCGTGTAAACAAATATGAACTACAAAAGGAATCGGATGAGATAAATCAATACATAGCGCGCCATAAATGGAAGATGCAAATGACTGGTACTGGATTGAGATATATTGTCATAAAAGAAGGAAATGATGTTAAGCCCGAGTCCGGTAATTTCGTGAAAGTAAATTATAAAATTTCTTTACTCGATGGCACCGTCTGTTATACTTCAGCAGAAGATGGCGCAAAGGAATTTAAAGTAGAAGGAGATAATATTGAAAGTGGGCTGCACGAAGCTGTGCTGCTTATGCATGTAAATGAAAAGGCAAAATTCATATTACCGTCTTACATGGCAAATGGTTTGCAGGGAGACAATAATCGTATTCCACCGTTATCTGCTATTGTAGTGGATTTGGAGTTATTAGCAATAAATTAATTCAGCATTTTTTTTAGTTATGAGACGTAGTAATATTTTCAATGGGACTTTTGTTATTGTCTTATTTTTTATTTTTTTTATTTCCTGCAATTACTCCATACACGCTGGGTTTGCCGAAACAGAAAATGGTTTGTATTATAAGTTGTTGAATATTGGGGATGGAGAAAGGTATGCAATGCCAAAAGATTATGTTACAGCACAAATTATTATCAAAACTGAAAAAGATTCAGTGTTATATGAAACTAAAAAAATTGGATTGGAAGGGACAGTTACTTTTATTTTACCTGAAAAGTTTACTTATAAAAAAGATTACAGAGAGGGCTTTTTGTATTTAAACGAAGGCGACAGCGCAGTGTTTATTACTGATGCACGTGCAATATTTTTGGATAAGAATAAAACAAAAATACCCATCGGCTTGCATCCTGAGAGTAATTTGTATGTAGGAGTTAAGGTTGTAAAAATCTCATCGCCCGAAGAGCAAGTAGCTGCCGCACAACTAGAAAAAGAAAAGTTAGAAAAAGGTGAGTTTGAAGAAAAAAGAATACTTGATAAATATCTTGTTGAAAATAAAATCGAAGTTGCTCCTGTTGCAAATGGTATCTATCATATTGTGTTGTCCGAAGGGAGGGGCGTATCTGTAGATGCTGGTAGAGTGGCTTTGCTTTATTACAAAGGACTTTTTTTAAATGGACGCTGTTTTGATTCCAGTTTTGAGTCCCAGCCCTTTGAATATATATTGGGTGCCGAAGAACAATTAATGCCTGGATTAGTAGCCGGAGTACGAAAAATGCGCGAAGGTGAAAAGGCCAAATTTATTATACCTTCGCACCTCGCTTTTGGCAGTGCGGGATCTTCAACGGGAATGATTCCTCCATTTACCACTTTGGTTTATGAAGTGGAGCTGTTAAAAGTGCAATGAGGCAAAATTTTATGAGTAAAATATATATTAAAACTAGCAACGTAATTTATACTCTATTCATTAGTGTAATTTTATGTTCCTTGTATTCCTGTGCGAATTCTGAATATTCGGATTTTCAAGAAACAGCTTATGGGTTGAAATACAAATTTCATGTAAAATCGGGCGATACTACCCTCGCTAAATATGGCGAAATTGTAAGATTAAAACTTGTGAAACAATTAAATGATTCACTCATAGAAAGCACCGAATTAGTAAATCCTGCAGGTTTAGATCAAATGATAGAGCCGGGAGTATTTGCTGGTGCGATTGAAGAGGGTATAGTTATGATGGCCATTGGAGATAGTGCTACTTTTTTAGTCAAAACAGATTCAATAAATAAATATTACCCTGCTAAAGACCCGACAAAAAATTATACTCCTAATTCTTACCTTGTTTTTCATGTTAAACTCATGAACATACAAACTAAAGAGGAAGTGAGGTGGGTGCAAGCACAGAACAAAAAAGCTTTTGTATCAGAAAGAAAGGATAAGGAATCGAAGGAGATTGCTAATTATGTTGAAGGGAATCACATTGATGTAAAGCCCAGCAGCTTAGGGATATATTTCATTGAGAAAGTAAAGGGTGCTGGTATAAAGCCTGTTGATGGAGACTCGGTGCTAGTTCACTATACAGGTAGTTTTTTAGATGGAACAGTATTTGATTCATCCATTAAACGTAACGAACCTTTTGGATTTGTCGTGAATGCAGAAGGTCCCCGTAGCATAATATCCGGTTGGAACGAAGTAGTTAAAAAGATGAATAAAGGTCAAGTAGTATCTGTGATAATTCCATCTGCATTGGCTTATGATTCGGCAGGCTACTTGAATCCGCAAACAGGCAAATATTTTATTAAACCTTATGCTCCGTTAAAATTTGATATTGAGCTATTGGAGGTGTTTCGAAAAAAATAACAACAATGAATCAAACAAGAAGTAAAATCATAAAACAAATTAATATGATAAACAGAAAACAAACAATCCTATTCCTTGCAGTAACTTTTTTTACAAGCTGCATGTTTGCTCAAAAAGAAAAACAAAAAACAAATAAAAATATGGACAAAGAATTTTTAGGAAAACAAGCAGACGGCATTTATGCAAAATTTGAAACTAATAAAGGAAATATTTATCTTGTTTTGGAGCATAAGAAAACCCCAATGACAGTAGCTAATTTTATTGGATTGGCTGAAGGGAAAATAAAAAATAAAGCAAAGGCGGATGGTGTGCATTTTTACGATGGGTTGAAATTTCATCGTGTAATTCCAAACTTTATGATTCAGGGTGGTTGCCCACTAGGAAATGGAATGGGGGATCCTGGCTATAAATTTCCAGATGAATTTGATGAAACATTAAAACATACCGGACCTGGAATTTTTAGCATGGCTAACTCAGGCCCAGGCACCAACGGTTCTCAGTTCTTTATTACACACGTTGCAACTCCTTGGCTAGATAATAAGCATACTGTTTTTGGGCATGTAATCGAAGGAATGGATGTTGTGAATGCTATAGTTGGAAATGACACAATTATTAAAGTCGTTATTCTTAGAAAAGGAAAAGAAGCTGAAAGCTTTGATGCTCCTAAAGTTTTTGAGTTTGAACAAGCCAACGTAACTGCAAAGGCTGAAGCAAAGGAAAAGGCTGCAAAAGCAAAATTAGACAGTATGTTTGTAAATGCAAAGACCACTGCATCGGGCTTAAAGTATGTAGTAGTTAAAGAAGGTTCGGGGGTATCTCCAAGCGCTACTAGCAGTGTTACAGTACATTATCACGGTATGTTTACAGATGGAAAAGTTTTTGACAGCAGTGTGCAGCGTGGTCAGCCGGCTACCTTTGGACTTAATCAAGTTATACCAGGATGGACAGAAGGATTACAACTAATGAAGGAAGGTGGTAAGGCCAACTTTATGATACCAGGCAACTTAGCATATGGCGAGCAAGGTCGTCCAGGAATTCCTGCAAACAGTACATTAATATTTGAAGTTGAGTTGATTAAAATAAATCAATAATATTTCTACCTTGAAAACTGATGAAAAAAGAAGTTAAAAAAGTCACTACGCATGTGCTTCAGAAAATGAAGCTTAATGGAATGAAAATATCCATGCTTACAGCGTATGATTTTACCACTGCTAAAATATTGGATCGAGCTGGCATTGATGTTTTGTTGGTGGGCGATTCTGCTTCTAACGTGATGGCCGGACATGAAACAACTTTGCCAATCACTTTAGACCAAATGATTTATCATGCTTCCTCAGTCGTGCGTGCTGTTAGTCGAGCTCTTATAGTTGTTGATCTTCCATTTGGATCATATCAAGGAAATTCTAAAGAAGCTTTGAATTCTGCAATTAAGATTATGAAAGAATCTGGTGCGCATGCAGTTAAGTTAGAAGGTGGTAGAGAGGTGAAAGAATCAATTGAGCGTATTTTATCAGCAGGTATTCCTGTAATGGGTCATCTGGGATTAACCCCTCAGTCCATATATAAGTTTGGTACCTATTCGGTTCGTGCAAAAGAAAAAGTAGAGGCTGCGCGTATTGTTGAAGATGCAGAAATATTGGAGAAGTCAGGTTGTTTTTCTATTGTCCTCGAGAAAATACCCGCAAAGCTTGCACAGCAAATTGCAAAAAATGTAAGCATACCAGTAATTGGCATTGGAGCTGGTGGGGGAGTGGACGGACAAGTTTTGGTGCTGCATGATATGCTTGGGCTTAATAATGAATTTAATCCAAGGTTTTTGCGTAGGTATTTAAATCTTTACGATGACATTAAAGGTGCTGTGCAATCTTACATCAAAGATGTAAAGTCTGGCGATTTTCCCAATGAAAAAGAACAATACTAATTTGAGAATTTGAAGATGAATCAATTCTCAAATGAAACTGGCGGTAATCCTGTAACTCCAAATACAAATTCAAAACTTGATATTCTTTTTGAGGATAATCACTTAATTGCTATCAATAAGCGTTCTTCCGAAATTGTTCAGGGCGATAAAACAGGGGATACCCCGCTCAGCGAAAAAGTTAAGCAGTACATCAAAGAAAAATACAATAAACCTGGTGAGGTTTACCTAGGAGTTGCTCATCGCATAGATAGGCCTGTAAGTGGAGTAGTTATTTTTGCTCGAACCAGTAAAGCGCTATCTAGGTTAAATGAGATGTTTCGTGACAAAGAAGTTAAAAAAACATATTGGGCGGTTGTTAAAAATAAACCCAATCCTGAAAGTGCTCGTATTGTTCATTACCTAAAAAAGAATGAGCAAAAAAATATTTCAAAGGCATACTTAAAGGAAGTTCCGGGGGCTTTGAAGTCGGAATTGGATTACAAAATATTATTTAGCTCCGACAATTACCATTTGCTGGAGATAAATCCTTTAACGGGTAGACATCATCAAATAAGAGTTCAATTATCTGCAATTGAATCTCCAATTAAGGGAGATGTTAAATATGGTTTCAGGAGAGGAAATGGAGATGGTTCCATTCATTTGCATGCACGTAAAACAGAATTTATTCATCCGGTGAGTAAGTTGCCAATACGAATTGAAGCAAGCACGCCCAACGAAGTGTTGTGGAATTATTTCATGAAAAGTTTTAATGGATAGTTTTTCCTGTTATAAGTTACGCATGTAACTCATAAAGGTAATTGGCCCCAAAGTAAAATTTTTACCTGCTAAATTTCTATTTATAGAAACGCTTCCAATTCCAAAGTCCCAGGTATTTTTTTCGCCCATTAACCGGAACGCTCCTGTAAAAATTCCTATTCCTTCGGTTGGGGTAAACCAATTCTCTGTAACAAGCGCATATTTTGGAGAAATGCGCTTGTATCCACTAATAGAAAGTAATCCAAGTTCAATTCGTTCTATTTTATTTAAGTAATAAAATCTTTTTATTCCTTCAAGCACTCCATACCCTCCACTAATACTCAGATGTCCATTTCTGTTTCCAAACGTGATGTGCCCGTATGCTGCACCGGCATAAGGTGATCCTGTAATATCTACAAGTAAAATTCCAGCGCCAGCATGAACGCCATTAAATAATTTATAGCTTATTCTCGGTGAAATAAACGCAGCCATGGGAATAAAAATTCCACCCATGCAAGAAAAATTAGAAGTTATTCCAACATCAAAGGAATTGAAAAGTCCCATGGTATTTTGGTAATAGGCTTCACCGCTTCTTAATCCGATTGCAGAGGGCGTTATTAAGTAATGGGCATCTGTTCTGGTAGTAAACCAATACTTACCATCTTTCATATTTCCGGGAGTGATTCGTTTTATATATTTAATTTTTGAAATGTTAATTTTTACGCGTCCTAAGCTGGAGGTTTCAATGTCTAGTTCTTGTTCTTTTCTTAAAATAATTTTTCCCTGCAGTTTAGTTTCATTCATTAAAGTAATCAAGTAATAATCCTGTGGATCAATCTTTTCCATGCTGCTTACATCCTTTGAGCGAAAGGTGACGTTACCTAGCATTTCATCTTGAAATTCAATGGTCTTTTTTTCCTGATGAAGGATTTTTCCTTTTAACACGGTGCCATCATTTAAGGTAACGATATGATAAAAGCGGATAGTATCTGTTGGGGTAAATTGTACTTCCTGTGCTTGACAGGCAATAACTATAGTAATAAATAAAAGTGAAATCAGAATTGATGGTTTCCAGGGCTTCATGTTTAGCAAAAGTAGTTGAATTAAATCACTTCATCAAAACCTGATTTTTGATCTCACCTTTTTAATTTCTCCTCTGTTTTTTTTGCTTTTCAGTCTTTTTTCTTTTGAATTTTTTGAAGCTTTAGTTTTATGTCTTTTTTTAGGTCTCTGGAAAGTAGCGGTAAGCAAAACTTTAAACTTTTTAAGAGCAATTGTCTTGTTTTCAAATTGAGAAGGCGTTTCTTGACAGGTAATTTTTAAGATGCCCGATTTGCTTATTTTGTTGCTAAGCTTTGCAAGAATTTGCTGTCTTTGCCATTCCGTTAATAACTTTGAGTGGATAACATCAAAATTCAATTCTACCTTTGTAGAAACTTTATTGACATTTTGACCACCGCTGCCACTGCTACGCGATGTTTTAAAATAAATCTCTGACTCAAACATAATGTAAAGATGGGAAGAAGAATTCAAATAGCACTTTTAGTTTTATCTAATTGGTTTGGAATATTACTGGCTCAAGTGAATACTGATAGTTTACGGTTTAATTATATTCAAAAAGCTGAAAAATATTTAGACAAGGGTAAGCAAGGTGACGCTATTTTTTTAATTAATTTTGATGGAGTTGAATTGTACAAACCTGCAAAAGATTCCTTACCTAAACAATTAGTTAATTTTTTTTCTTGGGAGCAAATAGATTCCCTAGTTAAAATCAACCAAGCTCGAATTACAGTTCGGGGGGCTCCCGAGTTTGCAGATAGGCCCCAGTTATTACGCAATGTTCGTATTGCTTTGGATCCCGGTCATTTAGCAGGTGATTTGCTAACTGCTAAAATGGAGCGTAAATGGGTGGAGATGAAAAACCCTGCTGTTCAGTTAATAGAAGGGGAGCTAACCCTCGCTACTGCTTTATTATTAAAAGAAAAATTAGAATTACAAGGAGCAATTGTTTTCCTAACTAGAGATAAACCTAATCAATCTTCGTTTGGAATTGATTTTAATAAATGGAAAGACAGTTTGTTCTTGAAAACATTAAAGACTGATTTTGAGTCTGGTAAAATTTCTCTAGCAGAGAAAATGTTTTACTTAAATAAAGCCAACGATACAGAAATATTCAGAAAGTTTTTTTTAAAGGAAGACTCCTACGAACGAGCGAGAAAGATTAATGAATTTAATCCTGACATTACACTAATCATTCATTACAATGTGGATGAAACAAATACGAGCTGGGACAAACCCACTAAAAAAAATTACAACATGGCGTTTGTTGGCGGTGCTTTCATGAAAGATGAATTTACTCTAGAGGAAGACAGGACGGATTTCTTACGCTTATTGCTGACGGATGATTTAGAAAAGTCCATAGATTTTTCAAAATACATCTTAAGAAGTTTAGTGTCTAAAACTAATGTGCTTGCCGCATTAGACTCAAACGCAGTTTATTTAAATAGCAGTTGTATGAACACCGAAGTAGAAGGGGTATATTGTCGCAACTTAACTTTAACGCGAAAGGTAAAAGGTGTGATTTGTTATGGAGAATCACTGTATCAAGACAATATCAATGAATGTTTATCGCTTAGTAAAAAAGAAATTAAAATTGGAAGTTTTCTAACTTCTAAAAGAGTACAGGAGGTTGCTGATGCTTATTATGAAGGAATAATTAATTACATAAAGAACAGAAAACCCTAGATACCTAAAGGGACTAATATTATGAAAGTGAATATGTTTTATGGTGCTTCGCTTTTGATCTTTTAAAGGGCATCTGAATTAAGGAGTAGATTAACGCCTGCAGAAGAATTATTGTGGAGCTATATTGGACAAGGGCAACTTGGAATTAAATTTGGAAGGCAACACCCTGCTTCAATGTATATTCTTGATTTTTATGCACACAGTGTTAAGTTGGCAATTGAACTTGATGGAGCTATACAGGATAAAGAGTATGTAAGGCTAAATGATGATAAAAGGCAAAAGTATTTGGAATTTTTGGAATATGTTTTTTGGGATTTTCTAATGAATCTGTTTTGAGTAAATTGGAGTTTGTTTTAAAAGAAATTGAAAATACTATACTAATTAAAAAGAATTTCCCTTTAGGGGAAAGGCGAGCATGAGTAAATACTTTACTGGACGAGGCGCTCAGATTAATACGAAGAACCGATTCGATAAGTATTCTATATCGCAGGATTTTATCGAAATGATTGATGAGGAGTTTTTGAAGGAAGAACAAAGTCAGTACATAGAAGTATTTCCTAAAACAATAATTAATAAAGTTACAAGTCCAGATATCCCAGGAATGTACTCCATGAACCCGTATCAAGGGTGTGAGCACGGTTGTTTGTATTGTTATGCACGCACTACGCACGAGTATTGGGGGTATAGTGCCGGACTTGATTTTGAACGAAAAATTTTAGTGAAGAAAAATGCTCCCGAACTTTTAGAAAAAGCATTTATGAAAAAGAATTGGGAGCCTTCTCCAATTATGTTTTCTGGGAATACAGATTGCTATCAACCTATCGAAAGAAAGTTGGAAATCACTCGTAAGATGCTGGAGGTTTGTTTAAAATATAAGCATCCTGTGTCCATGATTACAAAAAATGCGTTGATAGTGCGCGATTTGGATATTTTATCTGAAATGGCTAAGTTAAATTTAGCTCATGTGATGATTACTGTCACATCGCTTAATGAAGAGCTGCGTCAAAAGCTTGAACCAAGAACGGTGACTTATAAAAACAGATTAAAGGCATTGAAAATTCTTTCTGAAGCTGGTGTTCCTGTTGGTGTTATGATGGCGCCAATTATTCCCGGTTTAACGAGCCACGAAATTCCTGACCTAATAAAAGCTGCATCCGAAAATGGTGCTACTACAGCAGGGTATACGATAGTGCGTTTGAATGGAGAAATTGCAAATGTTTTTAAAGATTGGATTCATAAAAATTTTCCAGACCGAGCGGATAAAGTATGGAATCAGATATCGGATTGCCATGGCGGACAAGTAAACGACAGCCGGTTTGGCACCAGAACTAGAGGAGAGGGGAAGATTACAGAATTAATTCGTAATCTTTTTAAGATGTCGGTAAGTAAATTTATGAAGTGTGAAAAGTTTGAGTTTGATACAACTGCCTTTAACAAGCAGCGACAGGAACTTTTTAGAAGTAGCAAGGCTAAAGGGCAGATTTCCTTGTTTGAGGATTAATTCTTATTTTTAATTATGGATAATCATATGATTTTTACAATATCTCTAGTATTAAGTGCAATACTTTTTGTTATTGTGTTATTGCTAAAAGATAGAAATGATACGGAGGATGAAAAAAAACTTTACAATGAATGGCACAATAATCCTGATAATTGGAAATTTAATTTTATTTATTACAACCTACTCGATAAGCGCATTTTTCCTCCTAAGAGGTTTAAAGGAATGGGCTGGACAATTAATTTTGCAAACCCGAACTCTACGTTGGTTTTTATTTTAATCTTAGTTCTATGTTCTGCGCCAGCATGGTTTATGTTTCTTTATAATTAAGCTATTAGAAACTATCTCAAAATTAATGAATCAAAATACCAGCCACTAATTTCACCAATTAGCACGAAAGAATTGACGGAAACTTAATAGCTGTACTTTGAATTATGTATTAATAGGAAATAATTCGTGTAATTAGTGGCTAGACTTAGAGTTATGTATTTGTGTTTAGTACACATATTGTTTTTGAGATAGTTTAATAAACTTAAGCCTTTTCCTTCTTCTTTTTCACCTTCCCGTTAGTTTTTTCTGAATCATAAATTGGTTTTCTGAAAACTATTTTTTGTTCCCCTTTTTTAGAATTAGGATCGTCAAAAATATCCATTACTATTTCAGAATTTTTTTCAACTTTTCCCGATAGTAATTGTTTAGACAACTCGTCTAAAACGCTTTTTTGAATAACACGCTTTATGGGCCTTGCTCCAAACTGCGGATCATAGCCCGCATTGGAAATCCATGCTAATGCTTCTTCAGTTGTTTTTAATTGTATGTTCATTTCGTCCAACTTTTTTTGAAGGATATCTAATTGAAGCACTACTATTTTATTCACATCCTCTCTGGTAAGTGGATTAAACATTACCACTTCGTCAACACGGTTTAAAAACTCTGGACGAACAGTTTTGCGTAAAAGTTCCATGACAGCTCCTTTTGTTGCATCTAAAATATCTTCCCTGTTAAATTCATCTATTTTCTCCATGTTCTCTTGGATAATATGGGAGCCTATGTTGGATGTCATAATGATGATGGTATTTTTAAAATTTGCTACACGCCCTTTATTATCTGTTAATCTTCCATCGTCAAGCACTTGCAAGAGGATATTGAAAACATCTGGATGAGCTTTTTCTATTTCATCTAGTAGTATGACAGAGTAGGGTTTTCTTCTAACGGCTTCTGTAAGTTGTCCGCCTTCATCGTAACCAACATAACCCGGAGGCGCGCCAACCAATCTGGATACTGCATGTTTTTCTTGGTATTCACTCATGTCGATTCGAGTTATAGCTGCATCGCTGTTAAAAAGATAATCGGCAAGGGCTTTTGCAAGTTCTGTTTTTCCAACACCGGTTGTGCCAAGAAATATAAATGATCCTATAGGACGTTTCAAGTCTTGTAAACCTGCTCTGCTTCTACGAATGGCATTGGCTACAGCCGATACAGCATCTTCTTGTCCAATAACTCGTTTATGAAGTTCTTCTTCTAGCAAAAGCAGTTTTTCTTTTTCACTTTGCAGCATTTTACTGACAGGAATTCCGGTCCATCGGGAAATTACATCTGCTATATCTTCTGAGTCTACTTCCTCCTTCAGCATTTGCTTGCCGTCTTTTTGAGTTTCAGCTAGCTTTAATTTAAACTCATCCAATTTTGTTTCAGCCTCTTTAATTTTTCCGTAGCGTATTTCTGCTACTTTGCCGTAATCGCCTTCACGTTCTGCTTGTGCAGCTTCTTGTTTATATTGTTCTATTTTTTCTTTTTCTTTTTGAATGCCTTCCACAATTTCTTTTTCCGATTGCCATTTTGCTCGTAGGTTTTTTCTCTTATCGTCTAATTCGGCAATTTCTTTTTTAAGTTCATCCAATTTTTCTTTGTCGTTTTCACGTTTTATGGCTTCGCGTTCAATTTCAAGCTGACGGATTTTGCGCTCCACTTCATCAAGCTCTACAGGCATGGAGTTTATTTCCATTCTAAGTTTAGATGCTGCTTCATCTATTAAATCAATTGCTTTGTCCGGAAGGAAGCGTTCAGTGATATAGCGTTGCGATAGTTCTACAGCAGCAATGATTGCTTCGTCTTTTATGCGAACTTTATGATGCGTTTCGTATTTTTCTTTTATGCCTCTTAGAATTGAAATTGCATCATCATCACTCGGTTCGTTAATCATTACTTTTTGGAAACGCCTTTCTAAAGCCTTATCTTTTTCAAAATACTTTTGATATTCATTTAAAGTAGTAGCTCCAATTGCACGCAGCTCACCTCTGGCAAGCGCTGGCTTTAAAATATTTGCTGCGTCCATTGCGCCTTCGCCACCTCCTGCACCTATTAAGGTGTGTATTTCATCAATAAACAATACAACTTCTCCGTTGGAGTTTACTACTTCTTTAATTACAGCTTTTAATCGTTCTTCGAATTCGCCTTTGTATTTAGCACCGGCAATCAAGGCTGCCATATCTAAAGAAAATATCTGTTTGGACTTTATATTTTCAGGAACATCTCCATTAATAATTCGGTGTGCTATGCCTTCTGCAATAGCAGTTTTTCCAACGCCTGGTTCTCCTACTAGAATGGGATTATTTTTTGTTCTTCGAGATAATATCTGAAGTACTCTTCGTATTTCTTCATCTCTGCCAATAACAGGATCTAGCTTTCCGCTTTTAGCTTGCTCGTTTAAGTTAATGGCATATTTATTTAATGAGTTGTACGTTTCTTCTTGAGATGTAGAGGTTACTCGTTCTCCTTTTCTAAGTTCTTTGATGGCGGCAGTAAGGTCTTTTTCGGTAATGCTGCTATCTTTCATCATTTGAGATGTAGAGTCTTTTGCGGATAATATGCCTAGTAATAAATGTTCGATGCTTACATAATCATCTTTAAAATCCTTAGCATAACTTTGAGCTTTAGCTATCGATTGATTTGCGGATTGAGACAAATGTTGACTGCCACCAGTAACTTTAGGATAGGACTCAACAATTTTATCTAGCGCTTTGCTAAAAATCTGAATGTTGATGTTTAATTTCTTTAACAAGAAAGGAGTTACTGAATCGTCTGAGTCCATTATCCCTTTTAATATATGTCCGTTCTCAATGGTTTGATGAGAGGCGCTTGTAGCAAGTTGTTGTGCTTGCTGAATTGACTCTTGAGATTTTATTGTAAAATTATTTAGGTTCATGTTAATCTGTTTAGTTTTATATTTCTAACTATGTTTATTATATCAAGTATCGTATTTGATTACTGTAATGAAGTTCAATAACCTATCCAACGTGTGAAATGATAACAATCATGTAACTATGTCATAACAAACAAGCTACAACATGACTGTTTGTCGATAATTGATAATAATTCATTGAATACATCTAGCATATTGGCATAGTTTTGGATATATACTCTGCAATGAAAATGTGTTTATATATCCTTTTGATGCTTTCATCCTGTGTAATTAGTGCGCAGTATGTTCCTGCAAAGCCTGCAGCAACGGCATCTGTGCAAGATCATTCAAACGATCCCAAACTTACTTTTGAAGTAACTGAATACGATTATGGGGTTGTAAAAAAGGGTAGCTCTATGGAGTATAAATTTAAATTTTCTAATACAGGGAAATCGGATTTAATATTTAAGAACTGCAATGGTGGGTGTGAATGCGTGGTTGCTAAATGTCCTAGTTCAACCGTCAAGCCCGGGCATTCAGGATACATCGAAGTGCGATATGATAGCACACGAGTAGGGGAGTTTATGAAGGAAGTCATGATTGTTTCGAATGCAAGTGAGCCCTATATGCATTTATTATTGAAAGGTACAGTAGTGGATACCGACCCTGCTAAAAATGGCGAGGTAATTGATAAACCTGTACCCAAGCATGCTGAATGATTAATGAGAATATATTTTAACTTTGCAAACAATTTAAAAACACACTATGAAAAAGGTACTATTATCACTTGGTTTGGCATTTTGTTTCAGCTTAATTTCTTTTGGACAGGATGTTGCTAAGCCAGCTGCAAACCCTAATGCCCCAGAAATATTTTTTGAAGAAACTACACATGATTTTGCAAAATTGCAAAAAGGAGATGAGTGTTCTTTCGAGTTTAAGTTTAAGAATACTGGCAAAGAGCCGTTGATTCTAGCTAATTGTCAAGCATCTTGTGGTTGTACTACACCTACATGTCCAAAAGAGCCAATTGCTCCAGGAGCATCAGGAACTATAAAAGTTAAGTACGACAGCAATCGTGTTGGTGCTTTTAATAAAAGTGTTACCATTACTTCTAACGCAAAAAATAATCCAGTAATTTTAAATATAAAAGGTACTATTGAAGGCCCAGCTCAAGAAGAGGCTTTTCCAGGTACTAAGAATAGTGGAATGGGCAATTACTAAATCTTAATAATTAAACTAAAAAAAATCAATATGAAAAAATCAATTCTCTTTGTTGCAGTGTTGGCTTTCACATCACTAGCAGCTTTCGCTCAAGTGCCAGCTACCCCTACTACCGATAATGTAAATGTACCAGAAGCGGTGTTTGAAACTGAGGTGTTGGACTATGGTAATATTGAGTACGATTCTGACGGAACTCGCGAGTTTAAATTTAAAAATACCGGCAAAGAACCTTTGATAATTTATAGTGCTACAGGTTCTTGCGGTTGTACGGTTCCTACTGCTCCTAAGGAGCCTATTAAGCCAGGAGAAACTGCTTCAATAAAAGTTCATTACGATACTAAGCGTGTTGGTAGCTTTGAAAAAACAGTTACAGTTGCTTCAAATGGTAAAACGGCTTCTAAAACATTAAAGATTAAAGGTGTGGTAAAAGCAGCTCCAGCTCCTGCAGCTACAACTACGGTAGCACCTGTTGGACATTAATCTTTGTATTTTATAAAGATAATTAAATCAAATATTCCGCACATAATCATTATGTGCGGAATATTTTTTTTTAATACTCTCTTAGCTCAAGACAAGCAACCAAGCTCATACATTCATTTTGAAAAAACTAAATATAAGTTTGGCTTTGTTAGACAAGGAAAGGTTTTTAAAATCGAATACTTTTTTTCAAACACAGGAAAATCGCCATTAATAATTTCCGAAATCGTAGTATCCTGCGGTTGCACTGTAGCGGAATTTCCTAGACACCCCATTAAGCATGGTGAAGGGGGAATGATCCTTATTACATTCGATACAAAAGAAAAATTCGACCGTCAGGACCGAACTGTTTCTGTTATTTCTAATGCAGAAAATTCCCCAACCGAACTCCGATTTAAAGGAGTTGTTCTGGAAAAGAAAGCGGAAAAAGCAAAGAAGTAATTTTTGCATCAATACCTATTCTTTCCATAATTATAATTTTATATTTGCTCAAAACTTTTTAGCTATGCCAAGAGTATCTGTAAAGGCTAACCAAATGCCTGAATCTCCAATTCGAAAATTGGTGCCATTTGCTGAACAAGCAAAAAATGCTGGTCGTAAAGTGTATCACTTAAATATTGGGCAGCCGGATATTGAAACTCCAGAAGTAATGCTTAATGCAATTAGAAACTTTTCGCCTAAAGTGGTGGAGTATTCACACAGTGCGGGTATTGAAAGCTACCGCAGAAAGCTTGCGGAGTATTATAAAACACATAATATAAATGTGGATTATACGGATATCATGATTACTACGGGAGGATCTGAAGCGATAGAGATTGCAATGATGACCTGCTTAAATGAAGGTGACGAAATAATAATTCCCGAACCGTTTTATGCAAACTATAATGGATTTGCTGCGCAAGCGGGAGTAGTTATTAAGCCAGTGAGGTCATATATTGAAAGTGGTTTTGCTTTGCCATCCATTACGATGTTTGAAAACATGATTACTCGTAAAACAAAAGCAATCATGATTTGTAATCCTGGCAACCCTACAGGGTATCTGTATACAAGAGAAGAATTAGAGGCGTTAAAAGATTTAGTTAAAAAAAATGATTTGTTTTTATTTGCTGATGAAGTGTATAGAGAGTTTTGTTATGATGATGCAGAATATATTTCTGTAATGAACTTAAAAACGATTGAAAGCAATGTGGTGTTGTTAGATTCGGTTTCAAAGCGTTACAGTGCATGTGGTGCTCGTATAGGCGCACTTGTTTCGAGAAACAAAGAAGTAATGGCTTGCGCGCTAAAGTTTGCACAGGCTAGGTTAAGCCCTCCAACTTTTGGTCAGGTAGCTTCCGAAGCAGCTATTGATACACCTGCTTCCTATTTTGAAAATGTAAAGAAAGAGTATGTTGCTAGAAGGAATTTTGTGGTTGAGGCGCTTAATAAAATGGAAGGAGTTTTTTCGCCTAATCCACAAGGAGCTTTTTATACAATAGCTCGCTTGCCGATTGATGATTCGGATATGTTTTGCCAATGGCTTCTAGAGAAATTTGAGTACAATAATGAAACAGTAATGCTTGCTCCAGCCACAGGTTTTTATTCCACACCAGATTCAGGAAAAGACGAAGTAAGGATAGCTTATGTTCTGAATTTGAATGATTTAAAGAATGCAATGAAATGCCTTGAGGAAGCATTAAAAGTGTATCCTGGAAGAAAGGTTAATGTACAGGCAAAGGCTACAATAGCTTAAGAAATATTTATTTGATTCTATTTCCGTTTACTGCTTTTCTTACACTTCCGTATTTAAGTAATAACGTGTTAGCGGTAGCGTAGGGTACTTTTAGTTCCTTCATTATCATTTTTGTACCACGATCAACAAGCTTATTGTTACTAGGCTGCATGTCCACCATTTTATTTCCTTGAACGCGCCCCAGTTTAATCATTATCGCAGAAGAAATCATATTGAGTACCAGCTTTTGTGCAGTACCGGATTTCATGCGTGTGCTACCGGTTACAAATTCTGGTCCAACAACAACAACAATAGGGTGCTTTGCGACATTAGCAACTGGACTGCCCGGATTACACGTTATGCTACCAGTAATAATACCTTTTTGATTACATTTTTCTAATGCGCCCACAACATAAGGGGTACTACCTGAAGCAGCAATGCCTATCACGACATCTTTCTTAGAAATTTTATATTTTTCCAAATCTCTCCACCCTTGCTTGGTATCATCTTCAGCAAATTCAACTGCTTTGCGAATTGCTTTGTCGCCTCCGGCTATTAACCCTACCACCAAGCCTTGTGGAACTCCATAAGTGGGAGGACATTCAGATGCATCTACAATTCCTAGTCTTCCGCTAGTGCCTGCGCCTAAGTAAAATAATCGTCCGCCTGTTTTCATTTTTACAACAATGGCAGTAACTAATTTTTCAATGGCAGGAATTGTTTTTTTAACTGCGAAAGGAACTTTTTGATCTTCTTTATTGATGCTTGTAAGAAGTTTCTTTACGGTCATCTTTTCTAAATGATTGTAACGAGAATCAGATTCGGTAATGCGCTTCATTACGATAGGCTAGGAAATTTACCTGGATTACTTTCATGCATTAAGCCGTAAACGGTTTCGAAAACATCTTCAGCATTTGGCTTTGAAAAATAATCTCCATCACTTCCATAAGCCGGACGGTGAGCTTTTGAGGTGATGGTTTTGGGATTTGAATCTAAGTATTTATAACCACCTTGTTCTTCCAAAACTTTCTGCATCATAAATGCAGAGGAGCCTCCAGGCACATCTTCATCCATAAATATAATACGGTTAGTTTTTTTAAGAGATTCAACGATGCTGTGGTTGATGTCGAATGGCAAGAGAGTTTGCACGTCTATTAGTTGAACAGAAATATCTTTTTTCTCCAAGTGAGAAATTGCTTCCATGGCAATTCTGCAATTAGGTCCGTAGGTTATTAAGGTAACATCATTCCCTTCTTTTAATATTTCAGGTACGCCAAGTGGCAATTTAAATTCGCCAAAGTTGGTAGGCATTTTTTCTTTTAATCGATATGAGTTCAATGGCTCTATCACAATTGCGGGTTCATCAGAAGAGAGTAGGGTGTTGTAAAAACCTGCTGCAATGGTCATGTTACGAGGAACGCAAACATACATGCCGCGCAACGCATTAATGATCATTCCCATAGGAGAGCCACTGTGCCAAATCCCTTCTAATCGATGTCCTCTAGTACGGATAATAACCGGTGCTTTTTGGCCCCCTTTAGTTCGGTATTGAATAGTTGCTAAATCATCGCTTAATATTTGAAGTGCATACAATAAATAATCTAAGTACTGAATTTCAGCTATTGGTCGTAAGCCTCGCATGGCCATACCAATTGCTTGTCCGATAATGGTGCACTCGCGTATTCCAGTATCAAAAACTCTGTTCTCGCCATATTTTTTTTGTAAGCCTTCAAGACCTTGATTAACTCCACCAATTCTTCCTGCGTCTTCTCCAAAAATATGTACAGCAGGATATTTAGCAAGAATAGTATCAAAGTTTTCACGCAAAATTTCTCTGCCATCTAGCTGCTTTTCCTCATCTGAATATAATATTGATTCCGGTGTTACTTTTAAGGCTGACCATTCAGATTCGCTATGCAAATAAGACGAGTAACGATTTTGATTTGCAGCCATTTGTTCTTGAATCCATTCATCAATTTTAGTTCGCGTATCACTTCTTTCATCGTTCGTAATCCAAATAGCTTTTCTGGCAAGCGCAACAGCGTCTTTCCTTGATGCGTCAGAAGTAGCGCGAAGATGATTAGCTAGCAAATTTAATTCATCAGCATGAGAAGAGTTAGAAATTAACTCATCAAGAATTGTTAAGAAAGTTTGAATTTCTTGTTTGATAGGAGCGTTGAACGCATTCCAGGAGAAATTTTTTGCTTCTCGAACGCGAGTTTTAGCAGCTACTTCGATAGCATCTAATTCCTCGGAGCTTGCAACAGCAGTATTTATTACCCACTCCCTCATTTTTCGAATAGGGTCAAAATCTATTTCCCACTGTAAACGCTCTTTAGACTTATATCGCTCGTGTGAGCCAGACGTTGAGTGACCCTGAGGTTGAGTCATTTCATCTACGTGTACCAGCACAGGCACATGTTCTTCTCGAGCAATTTTAGCTGCTCTTTCGTATGTTTCACATAGATGAGCAAAATCCCAACCTTTGGTTTTTAAAAGCTCATATCCTTTTCTGTTTTCCTCGCGCTGAAATCCTTTAAGTACTTCCGAAATATCTTCTTTAGTAGTTTGGTGTTTTTTAGGAACTGAAATGCCATGTCCATCGTCCCAAACAGAAACAATCATTGGAACTTGTAACACGCCACCGGCATTAATAGTCTCCCAAAACATCCCTTCCGAAGTGCTTGCATCACCTATTGAACCAAAGGCTACTTCATTGCCCTGGTTCGTAAATTTTGAAAATTCTTCTGTTTGTAAAGCAGGGTTATTGCGATAAATTTTTGAAGCTAAGGCTAATCCAAGTAAACGAGGCATTTGACTTCCTGTAGGGGAAATATCGGAGGATGAGTTTTTTATATCCATCAAATTTTTCCAAGAGCCATCGGAGTTTAAGGAATGAGTAGCATAATGTCCCCCCATTTGCCTGCCAGCACTCATTGGGTCTGCTACTTCATCTGCGTGAGCATATAGTCCTGCAAACCATTGCTCCAATGTTAAATTGTTGGTGGCAAACATAAATGTCTGGTCACGATAATAGCCTGATCTGAAATCTCCATTTTTAAAAACTTTAGCCATCGCAATTTGGGCTACTTCTTTACCATCGCCAAATATTCCAAACTTAGCTTTGCCAGTTAATACTTCCTTTCTGCCAAGCAAACTGGTTTCTCTGCTTTCGCAAACTATTCGGTAATCGTTTAAAATTGTTTTTTTGAATTCATCAAAAGACAATTTTTCCGATGTGCTGTTTTGGGTTGCTTTTTTAGCCATATAGATTGTCACAAATATAAGGTAAGAATTCAAAAGGAATAGACAATAAATGCTAAGATTTATCAATAAATTCAATATGCTTTATACACTTTGTTATCTTCGCCAACTTATGGGAAAATGGGTCATTAAGGCAATTATACAAAAAGGCATTTCCTTTCTTCCTTTTGGGCATCGAGTTAATTTTCTATTTCAGAAATATGTCACTAAGGGAGTGAATCTATCTGATGAATATTTTGAAGGAAGGTTAGACCATGCTAGAAATCACTATGCCTATTTCAGAAAATATTCACAGGTCGATAAATTTTCTCACCTTGAAATTGGAACAGGCTGGTATCCGGTTGTGCCTATTGGTTTGTTCTTGCAAGGGGCAGATGCCATTACTACTATAGATTTAGTGCGCTATACCAACGAAGATAGATTTAGAACTACCGTTCAAAAATTTTATGATTCTTATAAATCCGGAAAACTAGCTAGATTTTTGCCTTCCATGTTAGAAGAAAGAATTGCAGTTCTTGTTCAGGAAATAGAAAATTCATCTTGCAATAGCTTGGGTTCTTTTTTAGAGAAATTCAGAATAGAATATCACGTTGCTGATGCTAGCAAAGTTCCATTTAATGATAAAAGCTTTGATTTGATATCTTCCAATAACACGTTCGAGCATATTTATGAAGATGTGTTGGCGGGTATTCTCTTGGAGTTTAAGCGTTTGTGTAAAACGGGAGGCGTGATGAGTCATTCTATAGACATGTCTGATCATTTTCAGCACATGGATAACAACATTACTATTTATAATTTTCTAAAATATTCCGAAGCTCAATGGAAATGGATAAACAACAGCATTCAGCCAATGAATAGAATGCGTATTTATGAATACACAGACTTGTACAAAAAGTTAGATATTCCTGTTACTGAAGAGATAAATAGAGAAGCAAATATGGATGCATATTATTCAGTTAAAGTAGATGCGCGATTTGCTTCGCATTTAGCTGAACAAAATGGTGTGAGTCACACACAGCTTATCTCTGTCTTTTAGTTAATCCCTTTTAATAAATTTTCCAGAAGCAATATTGTTGTTGCTCCCATACGCATTTATAAAATAGGCACCTTGAGGTAGGCCACTAATATCTGGTATAGGTCCCTGAGTAGCTTTGATAATCTTCCCTTCTAGATTTGTAATAGTAGTTGCTATAATTTGAAAACTAGCTTTAATAAATAACCTTTCTGTTGCGGGTACAGGAAATATTGCAAGTGGTGAACTTATAGAATGGATATTATTTACACCAACAAAATTTCCGGTAATGCCAAAATAGTTATCGGTATAGGTATTATTTGTGTTGTTTTTATTTGTAAACTTCATTCTAGCTTTGGAGGTGTCAGGTCCAGGTATACCAGAATAAAAATAGTAATGAAAAGATTGATTATACCCGGGAGGTATTAGTATAGTTGCGGTGTCGGTAGTAGTAGGGTAACATACATCGGCACACATGGAGCTTGACCAACCAGGTGCCATGTTGTTCTGCAATCTTCTCATAAATACCAGCACATTATTTGCGCTTGTATTTACAAGTTCTGCATCAATAGTTAGGGTAGTACCTGCTACGCCCCAAATTGTATCTGCCGATAAAATAGTATAAACAAAAGTTCCATTGTTGTTTGGTGTGCCTCCGCACGGACCAGTATTTCCAAGTAAACTATCAATGTCACAAATAATGTTGTCGGGATATTTATCGTACCAAGCGTGTTTTGAGAATATAATGCCGGTAGTATCAATTAGATAAGCATTGTTTGGTGCTGGTCCATAAAATGCCCAAATATTATTGCAGGGGCCATCAATAAATACAGGTGCATAAAGCGGAATCGTAGGATCGTTTAACATATCCGTAACAATTTGCTTACGCTGACCATATGTTTTTGGCTGAGCATAAAGTATGCCTGCTGAGATGTTTGGGTTCCCAGTACTAATCGTCCCAAAATATGGACTAGTATCTGTTGGATGTGCTTCTACGTTATAGTATACAATTGTGGTAACTTGTGTTGAGTATGTGTTGATTACGTTATTAATCGAAGGAATTTTATTTCTAAAAACTGGGCAAGTGTAATTTCCTGCAACTAGCAAAATAGGTTTTCCCTTTGCTAACTCAGTTGCTAAATTAAAAGGTGTGCCATTTAAATTATAAAGAGTGAAATCGGCAGCTGTATCTCCTGCTTGTTTTCCTGAATTTGAAAAACTTCCTAAGTACCATGGAATATTGCATATGGAATCTGTATCGGGTGGTAAATTGCCAATGCCTATGCTGGGTAAAAGCGTTTGTGAAAAGGATAAATTTGTAAAAACTAAAACAATAAAAGTGTTAAATAGTAATTTATTCATCTGTTATTTCTTTTTACTTAGGGGTAGTTCTATAAATTGATTTTAGCAAATGTATTCTATTTTCATTTCAAATTAAAAATTTTTTTCAGAATTTTTTTCTATATTCCCATTTTTATTTTTTTCTATCCTATTTTTTACAGCGCAACTT
>Ga0163151_10000220_pt1 | contig 100573 bp, 76 predicted proteins | sample OliLakLV19MP5IB2_FD_145596 | JGI IMG/M metagenome (GOLD analysis project Ga0163151, IMG submission 145596) | Freshwater microbial mat bacterial communities from Lake Vanda, McMurdo Dry Valleys, Antarctica - Oligotrophic Lake LV.19.MP5.IB-2 | ecosystem: Environmental > Aquatic > Freshwater >...
TGGGAGGTTTGCGAAAAAATTCGTAACAGACCCACACTACAAGCCATAAAAATAATAAACTATATAATATGTACGGAAACGCTTACATTGATCCAAACGACAAAGCTGCCATGATGTTGGCAGGCGAGGATTCACAAAAATTAGAAGAATTTGAGGCACGTATTGCGCGCGGCGAAAAAGTTGAGCCTAAAGATTGGATGCCAAAAGAGTACCGCAAGCAATTAATTCGCATGATTGAACAGCATGGGCATAGCGAAATTATTGGTGCCTTGCCAGAAGGCACTTGGATTACCCGTGCGCCTGGCTTTAGGCGCAAATTGGCTTTGATGGCCAAGGTGCAAGATGAGGTTGGTCATGCGCAATTGTTATACAGTGCGGCAGAAACTTTAGGAAAAAGTAGAGAAGCCATGATTAATGATTTAATCACTGGTAAATCTAAGTATTCAAACGTGTTCAATTATCCAGCTTATACTTGGGCAGATGCTTGTATCATTGCCTGGCTTATAGATGCGGGCGCAATTATTAACCAAGTTGCAAATGCAAAAGGAAGTTATGGGCCATATTGCAGGGCTTTGGACCGCATTTGTACCGAAGAATCTTTCCATTTAAAATATGGCCACGACAACGTGGTTACCCTGGCAACAGGCACGCCAAAACAACGCGAAATGGTTCAAGCAGCCCTTACCCGTTGGTGGCCTCCAATTATGCATTTCTTTGGTCCTTCCGATAAAATCTCTAACCATACAGAAATACTGATGCGGTGGAAAGTAAAAATGGCCAGTAACGACGATATGCGTCAGCAATTTTTAAACATGTATGTTCCAAAAATTTGGGACCTTGGCCTTACCGTTCCAGATGTTAATTTAAAGAAAAACGAGGAAGGCAAATGGGATTATACAGAGCCAGATTGGGAGGAGTTTAAACGCGTAATTAATGGTGGTGGACCATGCAATGCAGAGCGCTTAGCGGTTAGAAGAAACGCCGAAGAACGCGGTCGCTGGGTACGCGAAGCTTTAAACACAACAGAATCTAAATACATGGTCCCTTTAGCATAATATATCATGATAAAATCACTCGATCCGCGCATTACTCGTGCAGAAATAGAACTAGAAAATACCATTGAACCACTTAGGGATTTAGACCAATGGGAAACGTATGAGGTGTTTCACCAAAAGCGCCGTGGCGATCAACACATGCATGTTGGAATTGTGCATGCGCCTAACGCAGAAATGGCCCTCATTTTTGGAAAAGAACAATATGGTAGAAGGGGTTTGAGCGTAAACATTTGGGTGGTAAAAACCAGGGATGTATTTACCACAGATTACGACGATTCAGACATATTTGAAACTGTTCCCGAAAAACAATATCGTGAAGCAGGCGGATACAAGGTAATGGACAAAATTAACAAGTACAAAAAAAGCCTTTAAGCAATTTATCATGAACCAATCAGAAGCAACTAAAGAATTATTATATAAAATGGCCGATGACCTTTTAATTATTGGTCACCGCAACAGTGAGTGGACAGGTTTGGGACCTATTTTGGAAGAAGATATTTCGTTTAGCAGCATGGCCCAAGATAAAATTGGTCAGGCGCAAGCATTGTATGTTTTGCTAAATGAATTGGGAGAGCAAGAACCAGATACCGTGGCTTTCACCAGAAATGCCAATCAGTTTCACAACGCTCAATTGGTAGAACTACCCAATGGAGAATATGATTTTAGTTTGATGCGTCATTTTTTATACGACCACGCAGATCAATTAAGGTTCGAAGGTTTGGCTCAATCAAGCTATGAACCTTTGGCTAAAGTTGCTAGAAAAGTAAAAGGCGAGTTAAAATACCATGTTTTTCATGCCAATATCTGGGTGGTAAAATTGGGTTCGGCCAATGAAGAAAGTCATACCAGAATGCAAGCTGCTTTAGACCTTGCTTGGAATTATGCTTTAGGCATGTTTGAGCCAAGCAAATATGAAGAAACGCTGATAAGCAAAGGCATTTTTGAAGGAGAGAAATCGCTGCAAGAAAAATGGTTGGCCAATATTACCACACAACTTGATAAGGCGGGTTTAAGCATCCCAATGGCAGCAGATTGGAATCCGGTTTTTGGCGGTAGAACGGGGGTTCATACAGAACATTTGGGTCCTTTGGTAGAAGAAATGAGCGAAGTATTTAGGTACGATCCCACAGCAGAATGGTAGAAAAAAACAAGTTCTCTATTGCCATTCATGGTGGCGCTGGCACCATCTTACCAAGCCTCATGACGCCAGAAAAAGAACTGGCTTACCGCAACGCACTTTCCCTCGCATTAAAAGTGGGTTCAGACATACTAGAAATGGGCGGAAGCAGCTTAGATGCGGTTGAAGCAGCAGTGGTGTCCCTAGAAAATTTTCCGCTTTTTAATGCCGGAAAAGGCGCAGTGTTCACCAACAAAGGAACGCATGAAATGGATGCATCCATTATGGACGGGCTGAACCTAGAAGCCGGCGCGGTGAGTGGTGTGAGTGGTGTAAAGAATCCCATTGCCTTAGCAAGGTTGGTTAAGGAGAAATCTGGACATGTTTTTTTATCTGGTGCCGAGGCCGAAGAATTTGCGAAAGCTTGTGGTAGCGTGCTCGAATCGGACGAATATTTTTATACCGACGAGCGTTACAAACAATGGCAAGATGTTAAAGATAGCGATACCTATCAATTGGATCATACCAACAAAAGCGAGCAAGGAGAGAAAAAGTTTGGAACCGTTGGTGCTGTAGCATTTGACCAGCATGGCAACCTAGCCGCAGCAACCAGTACCGGCGGCATGACCAACAAGCGTTTTGGCAGAATTGGTGATACGCCCATGATTGGCGCAGGCACTTACGCCAACAACAAAACTTGTGCTATTTCTTGCACCGGCCATGGAGAATATTTTATTAGGGCAGTGGTGGCATATGATGTTTCCTGCTTAATGGAATACAAAGGCCTAAGTTTACAAGAGGCTTGTGATTTTGTGGTGAAAGATAAATTAGTGAAATTTGGTGGAGAAGGCGGACTAATTGCGATAGACAATAAAGGTAATATTGAACTCCCCTTCAACTCAGAAGGCATGTATAGGGCATCTCAAAAGGAAGGCGAATTGCCGCACGTTGCCATTTATGCTTCACAAAAGTAATTAGGAGGTCTATGCCAATTAGAGAAAGGGCAAAAACAATGAAGATGATATACAAATACAACAATTCATCGCCCAATTTTCCTGCAATTCCCATGGCATTTACTTGGTTAAAAATTATCAGGAATAGAAAGATTAACTTTTTCATAATTATCTGATTGCTAAATCAAATGTAAAAGAGCACAATGCTATTCTATTTTTAACGAATGCGTTTGCCCAAATTACCAAATATAGCTACCCTGAAAATGGCCAATATGCTTTGTTATATGAGCATTCGCAATGAGCATTCCCATTATGAAATAGCTTTGGGTTATTTCATAATTACAATTGTATTACACTGCATTTAAGCGTGCTCTAAAACTCGCTCTTGAAAAACACCTTCTTTAAGTAAATACCCGTTTTTATTCACCAAAATATTCACTTTTAAACCCTCAATTGAAATGGGGGAACCTTCGGTGATATCGGTAATATTAGAATGCATAATATCGCGACCATCCACAATTACCACAGCACCATTGCCTACAACCTCTAATTGATTTCCCTTGGTAATTACCACGCCAGTATCTTCTCCCAAACCAATTCCAATACATTGCGGGTTGCTGGCTACGGCCTGAGCCAAACGATTAAATCGGCCACGTTTATCAAAATGCGAATCAATAATTACATTGGCAACGAAAGCTAATCCCGTAGTAATTTTTACCTCTCCTTTTAGATGCGCCAAATCACTCTTACCATGGTATATCATGGTATTGCTCATAGCCATGGCACCTGCACTTGTACCGGCAATCACAAATTCACTTTCGTTCCTTAGCCTATCGTGCAAAATTTCGTATATTTCTGTTCCACCAAAAATGCTAGTTAAACGCAATTGATCGCCGCCACTAAACATTACCCCATCACAATTTTTTATGCGATCGATATAATCTTGTTCCATGGCATCTTGCCTGTTCCTTATCGGAATAATTCCAATGTTCACACATCCAATTTTTCCGAAAGCGCTCACATAATTTTTGCCAACTTCCTCTGGAATGCTCGAGGCTGTTGTAATTACTTCAATTCTTTTTTCTGTGCCACCTACTTCAACCACAATTCTTTTTAAGATGCCTAACTCAAAAAAGTTAAGTCGGTTGCGCTGCACAAATCCTTGTTCTAAGTCTGTTCCTTTATCCTCTGCTCCGCCAATAGAGATGAGCTTTCCTTTAGGTATTTCCAATGCTTCTTGTTTTTGTTGGGTTGCGAAGATAAGATTAGCAGCCCTTTCGACAAATTTTAATGAAATAAAATATGTCCACCTATACACAATACCCAATAAAACTAACCTTTTTATATGTTTTATTTATACAAAATTTTGAAATTCAAAAGTGATTATTATATTGTGAGTAAATTCATCCTTCAAAAATAAATTCCTATGAAAATATTGGATATTAAAGTGATGCGTGGCCCTAATTATTGGAGCGTACGCCGACATAAATTAATTCAAATGCGCCTCAATCTTGAGGAGATGGAAGAAAGGCCTACCAATAAAATAGATGGATTTCAAGAAAGATTAGAAGCACTTTTTCCTACCATGTTTTCTCACCGTTGCTCGGTGGGTTCGCCCGGTGGATTCTTTAGCAGGGTAAACGAAGGAACCTGGATGGGACATGTAATAGAACATATTGCCCTAGAACTGCAAACATTGGCAGGCATGGAATGTGGATTTGGAAGAACCCGCACAACAGGAAAACACGGCATATATAATGTGGTTTTTAGCTATATGGAAGAAAAAGCTGGAGTTTACACTGCAAAAGCCTCCGTAAAAATTGCAGAAGCCCTTATCAATAATATTCCATATACCTTAGATGAAGACATTCAAACCCTCAGAGAAATTAGGGAGGCCGATAGACTAGGACCAAGTACCGGCTGCATAGTAGATGAAGCCGTAGCAAGAGGCATTCCATTTATTAGGCTAAATAAGCGCTCCCTAGTTCAGTTGGGTTACGGTGTAAACCAACGCCGCATTAGGGCTACCATTGCCAGCACAACAAGCAGCATTGCCGTAGACATTGCTTGCGATAAAGAGGAAACCAAAAACCTGCTTGAAGCCGCAGAAATTCCGGTGCCTAAAGGTAGAATTGTATTCAACGAGGAAGGTTTACAAGCTGCTATAGAAAGTGTAAAATACCCTATTGTAACCAAGCCAGTAGATGGCAATCATGGCAAAGGTGCAACCACCGATATTAGAAATTGGGAAGATGCTTTAAAAGGTTTTGAAGCCGCAAAAAAATACGGCAGGGCCATCATTGTAGAAAGATTTATCACAGGTTTAGATCACAGGGTACTGGTGATTAATTATAAATTTGTGGCAGCCGCCATACGCAAGCCAGCAGCCGTAACAGGCGATGGTAAGCATACCATTCAAGAGTTAATAAACATCACCAACCTTGATCCAAGAAGGGGATTTGGTCACGAAAAAACACTTACCAGCATTAAGGTAGATGAATTTACGCTCGACATTCTGCAAAAGGCTAAACTAAGCTTAGAAAGTGTGTTGCCAAATGGAGAAGAGCTTTGGCTCAAACCAACCGCAAACCTAAGCACTGGCGGAACAGCCACCGATATTACAGATTTTGTTCATCCCGACAATATTTTTATGTGCGAGCGCATTGCCCGCATTATTGGCCTCGATATATGTGGTATAGATATTATGGCCAATAGTTTAAGTGTGCCTATTACCGAAAATGGGGGCGCTATTTTAGAAGTAAATGCTGCTCCTGGATTTCGCATGCACATAGACCCCGCAGAAGGTTTGCCACGCAACGTAGCAGAGCCCTTAATAGACATGTTGTATCCTCTAGGTAGTTCTGCACGCATTCCAATAATTGCTGTTACTGGAACCAACGGAAAAACCACTACCACACGCCTCATGGCACACATGGTAAAAACCATGGGCTATAAAGTTGGGTATACCACCACAGATGGCGTATATATTCAAAATCAACTGATGATGCGCGGCGATTGTACAGGTCCGGTTAGTGCAGAGTTTGTCTTAAAAGATCCTACCGTAGATTTTGCTGTTTTAGAGACTGCCCGTGGCGGAATTCTTCGCTCTGGTTTGGGCTTCCATAATTGCGATATGGCCATTGTGACAAATATTGCCGAGGACCATTTAGGTATACAAGATATTGATACGATAGAGCAATTGGCGCGTGTAAAAGCGGTGGTTCCAAGCAGTGTTTTGCCAAATGGCTATACTATTTTAAATGCCGACAATAAATACACCGCTGCCATGGCAAAAGACCTTAAGTGTAAGGTTGCCTATTTTACCATGGACGAAAATAATCCATTGGTTCAGGCCCACATGAAGGCCGGTGGATTGGCAGCTATGCACGAAAATGGATTTGTTACAATTTGCAAAGGAACTTGGAAAATAAGGGTAGAAAAAGCGGTCAATATTCCGCTCACTTTTGGTGGCCGTGCTACCTATAATATCCAAAATGTTTTGCCAACTTTATTGGCAGGATTCGTGCGCAATTTCAAAATTGAAGACATGCGCACCGCCTTGCAAACCTTTATCCCTGGTCCGGCACAAACGCCAGGTAGAATGAATATTTTTAGGTTCAAAAACTTTGAGGTGATGGTAGATTATGCGCACAATGCAGCCGGCTTTGAAGCCATTGCAGAAATGCTCAATAAAATTGATGCCAAGCACGTGGGAATTATTGCAGGCGTAGGCGATAGGCGCGATGAAGATACCATAGCTTTAGGGAGACTTGCAGCAAAAATGTTCGATGAAATTATCATAAGGCAAGACAAAAACTTACGCGGTAAAACCGAGCAAGAAATTATTGATTTAATGACTCAAGGTATTGAAGAAGTAGATGCAAATAAAAAAGTAACCATCATTAAAAAAGAAACTGAAGCCATAGATTTTGCCATTAAAAATGCAAGTAGAAACAGCTTTATTACCATTTGTAGCGATGTAGTTCCGGCAGCTTTGGATCAGATTCTAAAGTTAAAAGAAATGGATGATGCGGGCGAAATGGAATTTGGGACTATGTAAGGAATCTTTTGTGTGTTTTCAGTTTTTTTCGGTCTGAACCAACACGTTTTTTAGAATTGGGGGGTGTTAGTGATGTGCAATATTCTGCCATTTAAGGAAACATAATATTGGCGCAAGGGTCTATCTGCAGGACCATCAACTTGCCCTCCATTGCCAGAGACAAATTTTGAATTGCAGCAAGGTACAAACCTGCCTCCTACCCCAGTGTATTGGCCGCAGCGATAAAACAAGCTTGAGCTATCTACGCTTACAATGCTGCATGCGCTATCTACTTTGTAAGGGCAAGATCTATCGAAAGAAACGTACTGATCTGGCCCAGTAAATCCGGTGTTATATACAATTACACCCCTTTGCTTGTATCCTTGTCCCTTTTCATAAAAATAACTATTGGGGAAATTTAAATCGGCATATAGAGGCAAGTCTAAGTTGATATAAAAATCAACCATCACACTTGGAAAAAAATCTTGATTTGATACCTGATTTTTTGATTTTTTACAGCCTAGATTTTGGATCAGACCAACTACTAATAAGATAATAAATAAACGTCTAATTTGTCTTTGCATAATGATTGTATATTTTGGTTAAGGCATTAGTTTTTAATTACCCGCTCCATGATGGTAACGTCTAAATATGTGCCAAATTTATACCCAACTTCATGCATTACACCTACTAAATTAAAACCATTTCGTTGATGTAAACGAATGCTAGTTTCATTTCCTTGTGTAATTCTTGACATGAGGTAATGAAGGCCAAGAAATTGGGCCCGCTTAATGAGCTCTTGGAACATAATGGAACCTACTCCCTTTGCCCGGTAGTTGGCGTGAATGTAAACCGATACCTCGGCTGTTCCATCATAAGCAGATCGGTCGCTATATCTTGTAAGCGAAGCCCAGCCTATCATTTCATGGTCGAAAAAAGCAACTAAAACAGGGTGTTTGCCACCATGCTGTTTTAACCACTCGCGTCTGTTGTCGATGCTTTTTATTTCGGTATCGAAAGTGGCAATTCCATTGATAACAGCTTCATTATAAATCTCTGTAATGCCTGGCAAATCGCTAATTCCGGCCTCTCTTATTAAAATGTCGTTTGCGTTAATATGCATAAAATCCTTTTCCAGATTTTTTTCCATGTAAGCCCGCATCCACTTTTTGTTGTTGAATTCTGCTTGGCCTAAATTTTCCGTCTTGGTGAAACAGTTGATACATGCTGCTAGTAACAGAAAAATTAGTGTCCACTCCTATCAAATCCATTAACCTAAATGGGCCCATTTTAAAACCAGAACTCTCCATTAGGGCATCAATGGTTTCGTGGTCTGCTACCCTTTCTTCTAAAATCTTTAGGCCTTCAACATAAAACTGTCGGGCCACGCGGTTCACAATAAAACCTGGCGCATCGGCCGCCAACACGCAAGTTTTGCCCATGCCTTCAATGAGTGTTTTGCATTGCTGCGCAATGGCAGCATCTGTTTGCACGCCACTAATTATTTCCACCAACTTCATAATTGGAGCTGGATTAAAAAAATGGATGCCTACTACCCGCTCTGGATTGGGAATTTTGGCTGCAATTTGAGTAATGGGAATAGAAGATGTATTAGTAGCCAAAATACAATTTGGTTGGTTAATAGCTGCCACTGTTTCAAAAAACTGATGCTTTACATCGAGACGTTCTACCACCGCTTCAATTATTAAATCTGCTTTGAGGGTTTCAATATCGTTGCTGTAGCTAATTAAAGATTGGATTGCTAAAGATTTCTCGGAGCTAATTTTTTCTTTGCTCACCAAAAAATCGAGCGATTTTATAATGGCAGCCTTAGCTTTAACCAACATTTCTTCGTTTATATCGAATAAAATGGTCTTAAAGCCAGAAGAAGCAGCTACTTGAGCAATTCCGCTTCCCATGGTACCTGCACCGGCAATGGCAATTGTTTGAATATTAAGCATGGCAATTAATTAAATCTTGTCAAATTTACTAAAAACAATTTAGGCACTTGCATTGCTTAATAAAAATAACCCTTAATTTTGTAGAGGAAGGAAAAAAAAATGATTACAGTAAGCGAAAAAGCAAAAAGCCATATTTCCCAATTGATGTTGGACCAGAACTACGACGAAACCTATTTTTTAAGAGTGGGCGTAGACAGTGGAGGTTGCTCTGGACTTTCCTATAAATTGGATTTTGATAACCAAAGCAAGCCAGGAGACGAAATTTTTGGCGACAAGGGGGTTAAAGTGGTCACGGATAAGCGTTCTGTGCTTTATCTTTTTGGTACAGAATTAGATTTTAGCGACGGATTAAACGGAAAAGGATTCACTTTCAACAATCCTAATGCCTCACGCACATGCAGTTGCGGTGAAAGTTTCTCAGTTTGAGGATAAATTTTAATTGATTATTTGATTTTGTTTATAAATGTCTATATTTGCCCTCCCTTTTAAGGACAACAAAAGGCATAATAAAAAGAAAAGTATTTAGAAAATGGCAAATCATAGCTCAGCAAAAAAGAGAATCAGAAACAACGCTACTAAGCGTTTACGTAACCGTTACCAAGCTAAAACTACCCGTACTTTAGCAAAACGTTTGCGTGAGAGCACTGTTAAAAGTGAAGCAGAAGCTTTGCTGAAAGAAGTTAGCTCTATGTTAGACAAATTGGCTAAACGTAGCATTATTCACAAGAATAAAGCTGCTAACCAAAAGTCGAAACTTGCTAAAGTTGTTAGCAAAGTTGGTACGGCACCGGTTATAGTAAAGAAAGCTGCACCTAAGAAGGTTGTTGCTAAAAAATCTAAAAAGAAGTAATTTTCACATTATGTGATACACAAAAGCTGCCCTAGTTAGGGCGGCTTTTTTTGTTTCGGTTTATCCTATTTCTTGCATTTATGTTTTGTTTCGGTTCAAACCTAAGGATTCTAGTTGTTATCTTTGGTATATGGAACAAAGTAACATACCCGCCACATTTCATGGCATCAAGCAATTAGCAGAGGACGATAGGCCTCGCGAGAAAATGCAAAATCTAGGTGCTTCTGCCCTAAGTTTAGCCGAACTACTAGCCATCTTAATTGGGAGTGGAAACAAAGAAGCATCGGCACTTCAATTGGGTCAGCAAATACTCACATTAGCCAACCATAGCCTTACAGACTTAAGCCGTATGAGTTTGACCGAACTCACCTCCATTAAAGGAATTGGTTCGGCCAAAGCCATTATTTTAAATGCGGCCTTAGAATTGGGCAGAAGGCGGCGAGAGGAAGAGGCCAAGAAAATTGTTAGGATTACCAACAGCACCGATGCATTTAAGTATTTTGAGCACTTTATGGAAGATTACCGCCACGAAGAGTTTTGGTTGTTGCTTTTGAACCGAAACAATATTGTTCTTGGAAAAAAAAGGGTGAGCATTGGTGGTGTTGCTGGCACGGTGGTTGACCCAAAAATTATTTTTAAAATAGCGTTAGATAACCTGGCCAGCAGTATTATTTTATGCCATAACCACCCTTCTGGAAACATTAATCCGAGTGTGCAAGACATCGAAATAACCAAGAAAATATTTAATGGCGGCAAGTTATTGGACATACACATTAGCGATCACATCATCATTGGGCAAAAATCTTTTTTTAGCTTTGCCGATCAGGGATTACTTTTTGGATAAAAGTATGCGCTAAATAATTATTTTTGGCATCAGATGGTATTGCATCAAATACAAAATTTCAGGGTATGGCTTAGGCAATACCCTACCGCCCGCAAATTCTTAAAATTTGGAATTGTAGGCGCAACAAGTGCGGGGGTTAGTTTGGGTGTTTTTTGGTTAATTTCCATGCAATATCCAGCGCTAAACTTATTGTCGAAGGCCATAGGGTATATCATGGGTTTCTTTGTGGGGTTTACGCTTAATAAATTCTGGACTTATATTGACCAAACAGAAGAAGATGAAAAATACTTGCTCAAGTACGTAATGGTTTATGGGGTCACTTTTGTGGTGTATTTGCTGGTTAATTTGCTGTTCGACCATATAATTCATCCAAATATTTGGTTTGCTTCGCTTGCTTTTAAGTTGGAAATTGAAGTTTTGGGCATTTGGTTAGAGCAGAACGGGCCTTTGGTGTCGAATGTTTTGACAATTTTTATCAATATTTTCTTGAACTTTTTTGGCACCAACAAATTGGTATTTAAAGTGCCAGAACCAGATCATATTTTCGATTAATAAAAGAAGGTGGTATAGGCTAGTAAGGGTATTAACCTAAGTTCAACATCACCAAAATTTCAAAGCACAGCATTGTTGTTATAGTAAATAAAACCATCGATTAGTTTTAGGCTATTCGATGGTTTTATAATGGTAATAAATAAGCTGTAATAGTTGAAAAAAGCTGGCCTTAATACTTTGTTTTACGTCTGTTTACTTAAAACTTTTAGTCTAAATAATAATTCGAGGGTATTATTCCAGCAAGAAAGCTGTTCGGTATTTACATTACTTGCTTAAAAACATGCTTTTCTCTTTATACAACTGCCTAAAGTGTGGGTCCTGCAAATCTTTTATAAACCTAATCGACTCGCCTGTAGATTTCATTTCAGGACCAAGTTCCTTGTTTACATCTGGGAATTTTTCAAACGAGAAAACAGGCTCTTTAATTGCATATCCAACGAGCTTCCTTTCAAAGGTAAAGTCCTTCAATTTATTTACACCAAGCATAATTTTAGTAGCAATGTTGATATATGGAATTTGGTAGGCTTTGGCAATGAAAGGAACGGTTCTACTCGCCCTCGGGTTTGCCTCAATTACATATACCTTTTCATCTTTTATGGCAAATTGAATATTTAACAATCCACTAATATTCATTTTAATGGCCAATTTTCTGGCGTATTCTTCCATCGTATCTTGAACCTTTTGGCTCAAGGCAAAAGGGGGTAAAACCGCCGAGCTATCTCCGCTATGAATTCCTGCAGGCTCAATATGCTCCATCATGCCTATCACATGGGCCTCATCGCCATCACAAATTAAATCGATTTCGGCCTCTTCTGCCCTATCTAAAAAGTGGTCAATTAACACACGATTTCCGGGCAATTCTCCAAGCAAATCAATTACTGCTTGCTCCAAATCCTCGTCGTTTATCACAATCTTCATTCCTTGTCCGCCTAAGACATAACTTGGTCGAACCAACACAGGGTATCCAACTTTATTGGCCACAACAATGGCCTCTTCTGCATCTTCGGCCACACCATATCTTGGATAAGGAATATCTAGTTCTTTTAGTAAATCGGAGAAGCTTCCACGATCTTCCGAGATGTCCATATTGGCAAAACTAGTTCCAATGATTTTAATACCAAGTTGCTCTAATTTTCTGGCCAATTTTAAGGCAGTTTGGCCTCCTAATTGAACAATTACCCCAACAGGTTTTTCTAATTCAACAATCTCTCTAAGGGCTTCCCAAAAAACTGGCTCAAAATAAAGCTTATCAGCCATGTCGAAATCGGTGCTCACTGTTTCGGGATTGCAGTTAATCATGATGGCTTCAAAACCCGATTCTTTTGCGGCCAAAAGTCCATGCACACAACTGTAGTCAAATTCAATTCCTTGGCCAATTCGGTTCGGACCAGATCCTAATACTATGACTTTTTTTCTATCGCTTGGGATGCTTTCATTTTCGCCATCAAAGCTAGAATAGAAGTAATTTGTAGGCGAAGGGAACTCTGCTGCACAGGTGTCTACCATTTTATAAATGCGGTGAATGCCCATGCTTTTTCTCAAATCCCAAACTTCGTCTTCGGTGGTGTCTCCACCCAATAAGTAGGCAATTTGAATATCGCTATAGCCCTTTTGCTTGAGCTCTATCATTAAATCTTTGGGTAAATTGCCAAGATTAAACCTTTTTACATCGCTTTCGAGGCGACACATATCATTGATTTGGGTAAGAAACCAGCGGTCAATTCTGGTAATTTTCTCTACCGAAGAAATTGGCATTCCTAAGCTTAAGGCATCTTTTACGGCAAAAATTCTATCCCAACTTGGGTTCTTTAATTTTTCTACAATGTCTTCTAATTTTCTTTGTTGGTAACCATCTGCACCAAGGCCATTTCGTTTAATCTCCAAACTTTGGGTAGCCTTTTGAAGTGCTTCAATAAATGTTCTTCCAATACCCATAACCTCACCAACCGATTTCATTTGCAAGCCCAGAGTTTTGTTTGCGCCCTTAAATTTATCGAAGTTCCACCTAGGTATTTTTACAATCACATAATCTATGGCAGGTTCAAAATAAGCAGAGGTTGTTTTGGTAACTGGATTTTTAAGTTCATCTAGGTGATAACCGATGGACAGTTTAGCCGCAATTTTTGCAATTGGATAACCTGTTGCTTTGCTTGCCAAGGCAGATGACCTAGAAACACGCGGATTTATTTCTACCGAGATGATGGATTCATCTTCTGGGTTAACGGCAAACTGCACATTACAACCACCTGCAAAATTACCAATAGAGCGCATCATGTGAATGGCCATGGTACGCATTCTTTGGTAAACCGTATCGCTTAATGTCATGGCAGGTGCCACGGTAATTGAATCACCGGTGTGAATACCCATTGGATCAAAATTCTCTATTGCGCAAATGATGGCCACACTGTCGTTTTGATCGCGCAGCAATTCTAGTTCATATTCTTTCCAACCAAATACTGCTTTTTCAACTAAAACCTCATGCGTAGGCGAGGCAGATAAGCCACGTTGCAAGGCTGCATCTAATTCTTCCTTTACCCAAACAAAGCCTCCGCCAGAACCACCAAGGGTATAACTCGGACGAATTACCAATGGAAACCCTATTCTTTGCGCAATTTCTTTACCTTCTAAAAACGAATTTGCCACATTTGAATCGGCCACAGGCACACCAATGTCGATCATTTTTTGGCGAAATTTCTCTCTGTTTTCTGTGGTTTCAATAGCAGCAATATCTACCCCAATCATGCGAACCTTGTATTTTTCCCAAAGGCCCATTTCATCGCAAGAGATTGCTAGGTTCAATGCCGTTTGTCCGCCCATGGTAGGCAATACTGCATCAATTTGGTGCTCTTTTAGAATTTGCTCAATAGACTCTGGCACCAAGGGTAAAAGATAGATATGATCTGCCGTTACCGGATCGGTCATAATAGTTGCAGGGTTGCTATTGATCAAAATAACCTTAATTCCTTCTTCCTTGAGCGATCGAGCGGCTTGGCTTCCGCTATAATCAAATTCACAAGCTTGACCAATAATAATTGGTCCGCTTCCTATGATAAGAACTGAATGGATGCTACTGTCTTTTGGCATAAAATACGCTGTTTAAGTTTTGATTGTGTTTAACCTTTTACCGTTAGGTATAAATTATGCAAATGTAGGACGAAAAGAGGACATCTAAAATTGTAAAATTAAATAAAAATTAGTTTTCGCTTAGATGACTTCAAATTAGAAAAAATAAAATCTCCTAATTATTGGGGAAAATTATTCAAAAAATAAATGTCGCAATAAGCATTTATATATACGTGACAAGGTTCTATAACCATAAATGCAGAAATATTAGTATTTTTAAATTTCTCAGTAATTTGATTAAATGCACAATTAATCCCCTATACTGCTCCTATTTGTGTTCGTTTTCTATAAATTCATTCGGAAGTGATAATGAAAAAAACCTCCCAAAAGAGAATATTTTACAATAATCTAAAAATAATTTACATATTTATTTGTTTTTCAAAGTTTTATCTATTGCGACATTTTCCAACAATAAAACAAAAGGAGTGCTCCAATAGGGCATTTTATTAAAAAGTCGAATTATAATACATTAGCAATCACTATTGACTTTAAGTTAAGTTTGGGTAATGCTATAACGATGGATTTGAACGGGTACACTACAATCGCAAATTAGAGCTTCAGTTAAAGTGCTCATAACTATGCGAACATAGATAAACAAAATAGGCAACAAAAATTTTATCATTGGCATTTGTTGCGATGAATTTACTGTAGATGCAAAACAAACCCGAATTCAGAATTAGAAAATACCGAATCGAAACATAAGGAAGACAAGGTAAATTGAAAGTTTTTGAGACCAAGTAAGGAGAATCCATTTCACCTGAAAGGCATTAGCTCCTAAGGTTTTAGTTCCATGGACAATTTTAAACAAAGGATGAAGTGGGCAAATACTTGTTTAAATTGCGGTTTAAGGATAAAACCCAATAAAATGTCGCATTTGAATCCTTTTTTCCCAATTAAATCCAAAAAAGGTTAAAATAGCCCAGCCAAAGCTGCAAATTGTTATTTAGTATAATTTAACGCGTTGATTGTTAATTACAAGTTACCTTCGATCTCCACAAAATAACCAAAATGAAGTTTTTAGCAATCACATGCTTTGTACTATTCGCAGCAATATCTATTTGGATCATTGGTGAGCGTGCGAAAGCGCCAGAGGACGCATTGGCACATTTATATGATGCAAACATAAAACCTTGCATGAACTATTGGACCACCGACCCAAACTTTGTTGACACTATCAGCCTCCAGGCACAGGCCATGAAATTGTATGATGAGGGCGAATATACACTGGCCCTTGAAGCTTTTCAAAGGTATGAACCAAGCATAAAAGACGAAGGTTTGTATAATTTATACTTGGGCATTTGCTATCTTAAGTCGGATTTTGCAAACTTGGCCATCCACAATTTTTTAGACGCTTCTACCCAATTTCGTAAATATGAAATGATTCAAATGAGCAAATGGTATTTGGCACTTGGTTATTTAAAATTAGGAAAGCAAAAAGAAGCAGTTGAAACTTTAGAACACCTTATTGAGGTTAACGCACCTCAAAGATACGCAGCAGATGCAATCTTGAAGCAAATTGATGTTCAAAGTAATCCAGTAAAAAGTTTACTTTTAGTTGTGGCAAATTAAACCCTAGAGGTTTAGCATGCCATCTTATACCAATCTTAATTATTAAATAGCGCAAAGCTATTTAATAATTTTACAATGATAAATCAAAGTCGTTTAGTTAAGAATTTCTGCTCAAAATAGGGAGTATATTTATAGCACTTGTAAATGTGTAACATTTGCGCCCCCGAGGGAGTAGAAGGGTAGTTTTATTATAAACATTTGATGCCTTAAACATCTTAAAACCCTTAACTAAACAACATTGAATGGTAAATGCCAATTTAACAAAATAATAGCACAATAAGTATTTGTTGAAATTAGACTATATATTTTGCGTAATTGGCATTAAAACTATACCGAAAGCCTATCCAAAATAGGCCCTAAAATTGCCATGACAAGGTGCAGAAAACATAGGTTGTTGCAGCAGGGAAATATAAAGGCGATTGTCCCCTCACACCTGCATTGTCAATGGAATTATAACCACCCAAACTACCAGCAGGCGCATATTTTTGGTTCAGCAAATTATTGACTTTAATACTTACATTTGGCAAACCATATTTGGCAAACCTTTGCACATTAAAACCAAGCTGCAAATCTACGGTTTGGTAGGCCGCCAAAGAAAGCGCTTTAGTTTGTGTATTGTCTAGATATTGCATAGAAACATAGCGATAAGAAACGCCAAAAACTAAGTAACGATTAAGCCAATTGCTTTCAAAGCCAATGTTGTGAATTTGGCTAGGACTTAGCGCTAAGGCAGTATTTTTATAAACCACCTTTTGGTCTAAACCCATATCACTGTTAAAATAGGTCTGATTTAATTCGGCAATTCCGTTTACACTCAAAGATGAACTTAGCCAGAAGCTTATGTTTTTATTAGCCTTAGCAGTTAATTCTGTCTCTATTCCGCGTCGGTAACTTCTACCAACATTGCCTGTAACAGGGTAACCAAAATTATTAAATAAACCAGTGCCCACAATTTGATTTTGGAACTCCATGGCAAAAACATTGATCTTACCTTTAACGGCACCCTTCAATTCAATACCGCCTTCCATGTCTAACACTTGCTCTGGCTTAATCTCATTTTGCTTCACATCTCTTACCGCAAAATCGTCTTGCAGGTAATCGAACCGGGTTGGCTCGCGCTCACTATAACCAACCATTACATAAGCAGATAGGTTTTGGTTGAGACCCAATTTTGCACCCGCTTTTGGGCTAAAGAACAGCCATTGCATATCTTCTACCTTTCCATATTCTTTCCTGATTTTTTGATCTAAGCCAACATATTTAAAAGAGGTTTTGCGAATTTGCAAATCGGCAAAGACCAATAGCTCCGCGCTTACTGCATAATTCAATTTGGCAAATGCGCTTACCTCTTTTTTATAGCCCGTATTAAAATACACTTGGTGATTTTGTTGAATGTTTGCAGGAATAAGATTTGCCCAATTTACCTCCATAAAATGATCCGATTTAAAGCTGCTTGCATGGAGGCCCGCATTTAGATCTATTCTCCCTTTTGTTAGGTGATAATTTAAAAATCCACCAAAATATTGTTGATTTAAACGATACGATGTCATCACATTTCCTGGACCCATGGTATCGCCGTTGGGACTCACATAAAAAGGTGTTGAGAGCATATTTAAGTCTGTAAAATTATAGTATCCTGGGGCAAGAAATTGAAATTTTGGCGCACCGCCCAGAACATAATAAGCAGATGCACTAATGGATTGTCCGCCGCGCAAAACATATGAATATTGAACTTGGTTGAAGTATTGTTTAAACGCGTCTGATTCTCCATCAACAAAGTAATTTGTTTTGGGTGCAGCCTTAAAGGTAGCTGCATCAATACCGGCATAGGCCAATTTACTTTGGGCATTGCCGCCAAAGAAATTAAACTTTAGCGCAGATTTTTGACTCACCCTACCGAGGCTAAATTGATACGATTGCGCTTGTGTTCCGCTATTATTGCGATATCCATCGGTTTTCACCTGCCCCATTCTGCCATAAAACATCCAATGTTCGTTTAGCAAACCTGTTTGAACCTCGGCTGTGAGTCGGCTCGAACCGAAAGAACCAATGCCCATAAAAACGTTTGCGCCGGGCTTATCGGATAAGTTTCGCGTGCTAATGTTTACGCTGCCGCCAAAGGCAGAAGAACCATTGGTGGAAGTGCCTACGCCGCGTTGCACCTGTATGTTTTCTGCACTGCTGGCAAGGTCTGCAAAGTTGTTAAAATACACGCCTTGGTTTTCTGGGTCGTTCACAGGAATGCCGTTAACAGTAGTGTTAATGCGAGTTTGATCCATTCCCCTCAGTCTAAAAACGCTGTATCCAATGCCTGTTCCATTGTCGCTGTTCATATTCACAGAAGGTGTTACTTGCAATAAACTAGGGATATCGGCGCCGTAATATAATTTTCGCAAGGTCTTGCTGTTGATGCTCGAGAAGGTGATGGGCGTTTTTTCATTGGCCTTAAGTCCAGACACAACAAGCTCTTGCAATACTTGTTTAGATCCTGTGGTGTCGGTCTGACCCAAAGCGTTAGCTGCGGTAAAAATACCTAAGCTTACAATCAAAATAATTCTTTTCATAACAAAATCCGGTTTAGCGAAACAAAAACGACAAGCAGAGGTGGCTTGTCGATCAAAATATTTCCCGGAATGGAAAACCAAAAAAAACGCGCCATTTTACCTTGCAACATAGCAAAGCAAATTTGGCTTTCTTTTTCCTTCGCAGGCATTATCCTGTTCAGGTTCCGAGGGTTTGATCTCAGCTTCTTACAGTTTTTCTGTAATAGGCACCCCTAAAGACGCAGCAAACATAAATAACTTTGTGGCAGGAAAACAAATTACTTTATAAATTTTATGAAATCACCTATTCAGCGTTAAACATATTGAAGCGAATAATTGTAGCGAGATTAAACCTTTATCCTACAATTTCATCAAAACAAATCGCACCTTTGCTACCTTATATTACCATGCTCTTGAAAACTTATCCGTTCACCATTCTTGCCATCATTCTTTTTTTTCCACTCTTTGGTTCAGCCCAAACCTTTCAGTTAAGCGGCAAAATTTTTGAAAAGGAGACCATGCAGCCGGTTGTAGGCGCCAGTGTGGCTATTAAGAAAAACGGTAAAATAATATCTGGAAGTGCCAGCAACGAAAAGGGCTTGTTTAAAATAGATAACCTTTTACCCGATTCGTATGAGGTGAATATTAGCTCGGTGGGAATGAAAAATAAAACCCAAAAAGTGGTATTAACTGCCGACAAATATTTAGGTGGCATGTTTATGGAGAAAAGCAACAATTCATTGGCAGAGCTTAAGGTGGAAGCGAGTCAAATTAGGGTAGAACAGAAAGGGGATACAACAAGCATCAACGCAAGTGCATATAAGGTAAATCCAGATGCAACGGCCGAGGATCTTGTAAAGAAAATGCCTGGAATTACCATAGAAAATGGAACGGTAAAGGCGCAAGGCGAAGATGTTAAAAAAGTATTGGTAGATGGAAAAGAGTTTTTTGGCGATGATGCCAATATGGCCTTGAAAAACCTGCCGGCCGAAATAATTGATAAAGTTCAAGTATTTAATCGCATGGGGGACCAAGCACAGTTTACCGGATTTAATGATGGCAATACAGATAAAACATTAAACATTACAACCAAAACGGGCAGAAACAACGGCACATTTGGCAAAGTATATGCGGGTTATGGCACAAATGATCGGTATCAAGCTGGGGCAAACCTAAACCTATTTAATGGCGATAGAAGAATTACGATTTTGGCCTTGGGGAACAACATTAATCAGCAAAACTTCTCTATGCAAGATTTGTTTGGAGGAAGCGCTGGCTCCTCCAGAATGCCAAGTGGTGGTGGTGGCAGAAGTTATAGGCCAGGCGGTATGGGCGACATGGGTAATTTTATGGTTGGCCAACAAAATGGTTTAAGCACCACCCATTCTATAGGCATGAACTATGCAGACAAATGGGGAAAAAAAACAAACCTCAGTGGGAGCTATTTTTATAACAACAGCAAAACCATTAACAATCAAATTACCAATAGAAGTTATGTAATAAATGAAGAAACGAAGCAATTAAATTTTGATAGTACCGGAGGTATAACCAACAATTATAACAACAGGTTTAACTTGAGGTTGGAGCATACTTTTGATTCATCAAATGCATTGATATATACGCCTAAATTTAGCTTTCAAAACAATCAAAATATAAGCGATCAATACGCAGAAAACCGTGTAAATGATACGCTATTAAATGGCCAGTTCACCCACAAAGACCCATTAAATAAAGGATACAATATTGGAAACAATTTGTTACTGAGACATAAGTTTGAGAAACTAGGCAGAACAATTAGTTTAAATGTGAGCCACGATTTAAACAAAAGAAATGGCGAGACCAATCAATACTCCAACTTGTTCTCATTGGATACTTCGAGTGTAATAAGCAAAAGAAGCATTAAACAGCGAAGCATAACGGAAACAACGAGTAACACTTATGCCCAAACCCTCACCTACACAGAACAATTAAGTAAAGAAGCGCAATTACAGTTGAGCTATAACCTTTCTTATAACACCAATTTAACCAGTAAACTTACTAATAAATTTGACTCGGTTAACAATGAGTATAGTGTGGTTGATACCTTGTTAAGCAATAACTTTAACAACACCATTGTTACCCATAAACCCAACGCGAGCATTAATTATAACAACGAAAAACACACCTTTACCTTTGGCGTGAGTTACCAATATTTAACCATCTCAAGTTTACAAACATATCCGCAAAACAGGGCTTTTGAAAAGTCGTATCAAAACATCTTGCCAAGTATCAATTACAATTATAAGTTTACGAATAGCAAGACCCTTCGTTTGGTATACAGAACCAATACAAACAACCCAAATGTTTCGCAATTACAGAATGTAATAGACAACTCAAATCCCTTGTTATTAAGTGCAGGTAACCCAAATTTAAAGCAAGAATTTTCGCAGACTTTTTTAACGAGGTATGGAAGCAATAATTGGCATAATTCTCAGAGTTTTTTCGTTTTTGCCATGGCCACTTTTACCAACGATTATATTGCCAATAGCACTTTTACGGCAACAAGGGACTCAATTTTACCCAATGGAATGGTATTGAACAGGGGCGCTCAAATTTCGCAACCGCTAAATTTAGGTGGCAACATTAATGCGAGGAGTTTTGCCACCTATGGCATTCCAGTTAAAGCCCTAAAGAGCAATATTAACATCAACATAGGGCTTAATTATAGCAAAGTTCCGGGTTTAGTTAATCAGCTTTCAAATTTTGCCAATACCTTTAACATCAATGGAGGCTTGGTTATTGGAAGTAATATTAGCCAGCAAATTGATTTTACATTAAGTCACAATAGCAACATAAACCTGGTAAAAAACACAGTTTTAACTAACCAAAGCAGCAATTATTTTATCAATACAACAAACTTAAAAATGAATATTATGCCTAGCAGTTCGTGGGTCTTAAATTCTGATTTAAATTACACCAATTATCAAGGATTAGGCAGCGGATTTAACCAAGATTTCTTTTTATGGAATGCCGCGGTGGCCTATAAATTCATGAAGAAAATGGCAGAAATTAAACTATCTGTTTTCGATCTTTTGAACCAAAACAACAGCATTAGCAGAAGTGTAACAGAAACGTATATTGAAGACACCCGGTCAATTGTTTTAAACAGATATTTTATGGTAACATTTACCTATAATATTCGCAAATTTAAGCCCATGCCTACCAGCAAGTGAAAGCATTACTTAAATTATTCCGGTTACACAAAATATATAGTGTGTGACAGAAAACTGCCTTTTTTTTGGATTTAAATTTTTATCGTGACCTGCTTTATGATGATTTTATGATTTGCCAATAAATCTTAAGAAAATAACTACCCACTTTTGGCTTTGGCGCTTGTTTTCGGCTCTGATTTTGAAAAATTTACATAGCTCCGCATTTGGACTTGCTCACTTTTTTCGTTTTTCAAAAGCAGGCTAAACAGTTATGGCCTATTCCCCATTGCGCATCGGTATTATGCAGTATGAGAAAACAAGTATGATTAAATTTACAAGGTTATAAAACCTTAAGCATCACTAAGGAATTGCAATGCGGCAACTGATCATTTTGTGGTCGCTAAAATTCACTGTATTGGTTCTATATTCATAGCTTTTCCAACTTGCATCATGAAGGATATAATCTATGCGAAAACTTGGCATTTTACCAATATAAGTTCGGCTCATACCATAACCCGATTCTTTAAATGAATCCTTCATTTTACCTCTTATGGTGTGGTAGGAATAACTGGTAGGAGAATCGTTAAAATCGCCACAAAAAACCACTTTATAAGGACAATTTTCGAGCTTTTCTCTTATTTTATCTGCTTGTTTGGCTCGGTATTGAAATGCGTATTTAAGTTTGGCCACAATTCTCCTCAATTGATAGGTTTGCGGACCCTCTTCGGCCTCCTTGAGTGTTTCTATAGTTTTATAATCTTCCCTATCGAACACAATAGATTTTAAATGCGTGTTTACAATCCTAATTGTATCCTTACCAAAAAGGATATCGGCAAAAACCGAAAGATTGCTATTTTGATTCTCCAACTCAAGGAATCCTTTATTTACAATTAGATGTTTAGAAAATATGCATACACCATATCCTGTTGGGAAAGTATTGCTTAAAAGATCGGCATTTACATTTGCAAAGGACTTGTATTGATTAAAGAATTTTTTAAACATGGGTTTTTCATAGTTCCCACCCAAGTTAGCAAACTCTTGCAAGCAAATAACATCTGGCTTTATGGTATCTAATAAATTAAAGAAAAAAGACGAATCGCCTCCCCTAAAATCATAAGCGCCCATATAATGCGTATTGAAACTAACCACATTGAGCAATTTGGCCTCATTGGTTATTGGAGCCTCTTTATAGCCAACCTGCAAAAAGGCTGGCACATTAGGCAATGAAAGCAGTATAACGCCCCCCGAAATCCAAGCAAATTTGCTTTTCCTTATTAACCAGAAAATTAATATCAAAAAGTTAAGGGCAAAAACGAAAGGGAAACTAAGTCCAAAAAAGGCAATTGCCCAAAACTCCATTGGCGAAAAAAATGGCGACAAAATCCCTAATACCAATGCAAGAGCAATAAGGATATTTAAAATTAACAAAAAATAATTTAGAATTCTTAAATACATGTTAATCCTTGCTGGCGGTGAACAATATTTCCTTTTCCTTTTGACTTAAACTTTCGTAACCGTTCTTAGATATTTTATCTAAAATTTGGTCAATTTGTTGTTGATTGGGCTTAGACTTGGTCTGAACCGATGCCTGCGAAGTATTGGATTTATGGAATATTTTAACCTTTGATTTTGGTTTAAAAACATTGGCAGTACCGTTAAAAATTGCATCAATTTTATCTGGAAAAGCACTCTTGCTATAGATTAGTTTGATAAAAAAATACCCAAATGCCGCACCACCAACATGCCCTATATGTCCGCCCGCATTGCCATTGGGAATGCTAATTAAATCGAGTAAAACCCAAACAAGCGCAATGTATTTAAGCTTAATTTGGCCAAATAGAAAAAGCGACACCGGGTAATCTGGCAACAAGGTAGCCGTAGCCACCACCAAAGACAATACCCCAGCCGAAGCACCTAATGCAGAAGATTTCTCCGCCTGGTTGCCAAATGCAGGAAACAGGTTAAAAGAAATGATATAAACCAACCCACCAAACAAACCTCCTAGGATATAAGCTTGATAGGTTTTTCCATTGCCCAAATATTGTTGAAACAAATTTCCCAACCAATACAAACAAAGCATGTTAAATAGCAAATGAAAAAAGCCTACGTGAAGAAACATGTAGGTAAAAAGACTCCAAGGCTGTGTAAGAAAATTACCTAACGAGGCAGGCAACATTAAAAATTTAATAGCAGTTCCTTGCAAGGCTTGTTGGTTAAAGAGAAACAGCAATAATCCCAACAACGAAAAGACTAGGTAAACCACCAAGTTAATTAATATTATCTTGATAACGGCATTACCTTGCTTAAATTTAAAACTTAATTCTTCTAATAAATCCATTCTAACACTTCAAACATACGATACCAACTGCTATTTTAAAAACTTATTGTGGTATTTTAAAAACCAAATAATGATGTAAATTGCATTAATTCCCTTTGTATGGTAAAATTAATTCAAAGGGTAAACGGCTAAACCTAAAATACAATATGCAACTAAAAATAAAATCTTTAATTTTTGTTCTGGCTCTGGCAATTTCAGTAAAACTAAACGCACAAATCTCGTTTCCAAATAATGGTCCGGCCGATACAAGGCCCAACTATATTGCCTTGTTGCACGTAAATGTTCAGGTTGATCCAAAAAATTTGCTTATGGATGCGAGCCTTGTGATAAAAGATGGCAAAATAGAAGCACTTGGTAAAGGCATTGATATACCAAATAATGCAAGAAAAATTGACGGAAAAGGGGCCTATATTTATCCCTCATTCATTGATTTGTATAGCAATTACGGCATAAAAATGCCCAGCGCCCAACATGCTAAGACAAGTCAATATTCGAACAACAACAAGGGTGCGTACACTTGGAATGATGCGGTAAAACCAGAGATAAATGCGGTAGATTATTTTGAGTATGACGAAAAACGCAGCAAGTATTATTTATCGGCAGGTTTTGGAACCACTTTAAGTTCGGTTCAGGACGGAATTTTTAGGGGAACAAGCACCTTGGTTTTAACGGGAAAAAACCACGAGCAAAAATTGGTTTTGAGGGCTAAAGCTGCCAACGGAATGAGCTTTAACAAGGGAAGCAGCAAGCAAGATTACCCAGGCTCTGCCATGGGATCCGTGGCCTTAATAAGACAAACCTATTATGATGCGCAATGGTACCAACAACAAAAAGTACAGGTAAATATTGGCTTTGAAAACCTATGGCTGAACCAAGGCTTACCCGTTGTTTTTGAAGCAGAAAATAAATTGGCTATTTTGAGGGCTGCACGCATTGGAAAGGAGTTTAATAAATCTTATGTGATTAAAGGAAATGGCGACGAATATCAAAGGATTGAGGAGATTGCTGCCACGCAATTGCCTATAATTTTGCCTATAAATTTTCCCAAGCCCTTTGAGGTAGAGGACCCTTACGATGCCATGAACATAAATTTGGGTGATTTAAAACATTGGGAAATGGCTCCTGCCAATCTTGCCATAGTGAAATCGAAAAAAATTGCCTTTGCCATTACCGCCACCAATTGTTCTGATGCCAGTACCTTTCTTAAAAACCTGCGAAAGGCGGTGGCACATGGCTTAAGTAAGGAAGATGCCTTGGAAGCCTTAACACAGCAACCCGCAAAATTGCTTAACATGGAGAAAGAAATTGGGGCGTTAAAACCAGGTATGTTGGCTAATTTTTTTATGTGTAGCGAGCCTCTATTTGAGAAAGATGCACAGATTGAATCACATTGGATTTTAGGGGAGCAATTGCTGTTAAAACCAAATAAAGTTTCCGAATTAATTGGTACGTATACCATGAATTATTTGGGTATGGATACCCTTTCGGTCTTGGAAGTTTTAAAGAAAAATGGCATAACAGAGGCGAAAATTATGGGCAAAGACACCCTTAAAGTGAGCATTAAAGAGCAGGGAGAAATTTACAATTTTACTTTCAAGGAAAACAAAAAAAGCGAAAAATTATTGCGGGCCAATGTATGGATTGAGAGCTTAGATAGCACCTCGAAACAAATAACGGAGATGCGGGGAAATGTGTGGTTGGCAAATGGCGAAATACAAAAGATTACTTTCAAACGCACCTTGGTTCAGACCGAAAAAAAGAAGACCGATAGCGCCACAAATTATGCAATTGGAAAGGTGATTTTTCCTTTTACGGAATACGGAAACGAGGTATTGCCTAAGGCCGAAAACATTGTGTTTAAAGGGGCTACCGTTTGGACCAATGAAAAAGACAGCATTTTATTTGAAACGGATGTGGCGGTGAGCAACGGAAAAATTGTGGCCATTGGCAAAGGATTAAACCTAGCGGGCGCAAAGATGGTAGATGCTAAAGGAAAATTTCTTACAAGTGGCATCATTGACGAGCATTCTCATATTGGCATTTATAGGGGCGTAAATGAGTGTACGCAAAACAATACGGCTGAGGTGAGAATTGGCGATGTGGTAAATTCTGAGGACATTAATATTTACAGGCAATTAAGTGGTGGCGTAGTGGCTTGTCAGCAATTGCACGGCTCTTGTAACCCAATTGGCGGGCAAAGTAGCCTTATTAAGTTAAGGTGGGGAAAGGCGCCAGAGGAGATGAAAATTGCGCAGGCAGATGGCTTTATAAAATTTGCCTTGGGAGAAAATGTGAAACAAAGCAACAGAAGCTTTGGGTGGGGCCGATACCCTGAAACGCGCATGGGAGTTGAGCAAGTGTATTATGATGCTTTTATAAGGGCACGCGAATATGAGGCAGAAAAGAAGGCAAATCCAAAGCTCAACAGAACAGATTTGGAAATGGAAACGATGCTAGAGATTTTGAATAAAAAACGTTTTATTTCTTGTCACAGTTATGTGCAAAGTGAGATTAACATGTTAATGCATGTGGCAGATAGCATGAAGTTTACGGTAAACACTTTTACCCATATTTTGGAAGGCTATAAAGTTGCCGATAAAATGAAGGCGCATGGGGCCAATGCCAGTACTTTTGCCGATTGGTGGGCATATAAATATGAGGTAATTGAGGCCATTCCTCACAATGCGGCAATTTTAAATTATGTGGGTATTGTTACCGCCATTAATAGCGACGATGCAGAAATGGGGAGAAGGCTGAACCAAGAGGCCGCAAAGATTATTAAATATGGCCATATAAGTGAGATGGATGCTTGGAAAATGGTTACCTTAAATCCGGCAAAGATGCTGCATATAGACAAGCAAACGGGGAGTATAAAAATTGGCAAAGATGCCGACTTGGTTTTGTGGAGTGCAAACCCCTTGAGCATTGATGCCAAAGCAGAAATGACCTTGGTGGATGGCATTTGTTATTTTAGTCGCACGCAAGATTTGGTTCAAAGAAAGGCCATAGAACAAGAACGGATGCGCATTATTCAAAAGATGATTTTAGCCAAGCAAAATGGCGACAAAACTGAGCATAAGGTTTCTGAAATTGACCCTGATTACCATTGCGAGGATTATTAATTTATTAGGAGAAAAGAACATGAAATTGAACGTAATATTTATAGCCATGCTGCTTTGGAGCATGTCGTTGTTTGCCCAGAAAACCACCACCATTATTTTAAATGCCACTATCCATGTAGGCAATGGGCAGGTAATTGAAAAGGGGGTTTTGGTAATGGACCAAGGTATAATAAGAGAGGTGGGCAAGGAGCAAAAAAATTTGTATAAAAATGCCCGTGTAATCGATGCTATTGGCAAGCATTTGTACCCAGCTTTAATTGGCATGAACAACATTATGGGTTTAAACGAAATTGATGCCGTAAGGGCTACCCACGATTTCAATGAAACAGGCGAAATAAACCCAAATGTGCGGTCGCTGATAGCGTATAATACCGACTCAAAAATTCTACCTACGGCCATGGTTAACGGCGTGCTATATACACAAGCGGTGCCACAAGGCGGACTTATAAGCGGCAGCAGTAGCCTCATGAAAATTAAGGCTTGGAATTGGGAAGATGCTGCTGTAAAAGCAGAAGATGGCATTCATTTAAATTGGCCATATGTTGCCATTAGCAAAGAAGGCGAAGAGAACGGCGGCGAAAAGCAAATTCTGGAATTAAGCAACTTTTTTGCCCAGGCAGAGCAATATTGCAAGCAAAGCAAACCATTGTTTAACGCCCGTTTAGAGGCCATGCGAAATTTATTTAAGGCAGAAACAAATTTATATGTGCATGCAAATGATGCCAAAAGTTTGGTAAGGGCAATTGGATTTTTTAAACAAAATTATCCTAAAATTAAGCTGGTGTTGGTTGGTGCTACAGACAGTTATTTAATGAGCGACTTAATTAAACACCACCAAATACCGGTTGTTTTGGGCAATATTCACCGCCTGCCTTCGCGCAATGCCGAAGCCATAGACCAGCCTTACAAAACCCCAGCACAATTGCATGAGGCTGGCATACAAATTGCGATTTCGAACGAAGGAAGTTGGGAGGCACGCAACCTTGCCTATATTGCTGGCACAGCATCTGTTTACGGTCTCAACCGAGAAGAAGCGCTTAAAGCTGTGAGCCTTTCGCCAGCAATGATTATGGGCGTTGACAAGCAATTAGGGAGTTTAGAAGAAGGTAAAATTGCCTCCATACTAATTGCCAATGGCGATTTATTAGACATGAAATCGAGCGATTTGTTTATGGCATTTTTGGATGGAGAAGAGCTCAATCTTAAAAACGAACAAGTTCAACTTTATGAAAAGTTTCTAAACAAGTATAAAAAGGAATAGGAGTTTTTAGCTTATTTTATGGATATTTGCCCAATTACATGAAAGGTTACATCAAATTTTTACTATACGCAAAACCATACAAAGGACTTGCTTCTTTGAACGTTCTGTTTAATATATTCTCTATTATTTTTAGCCTATTTTCTATTGCCTTAATCTTTCCTTTTCTGGGATTATTATTTGGCAAAACGGCTTTGGTAATAGACAAACCAGAATTAAGCCTTTCGGCCAGTGGCATAAATAATTACTTTAGCTATTACCTATCAGAACTCATTAGAACAGAAGGGCCAGAATCTGCCTTAATCTTTATCTGTGGCTTGCTAATAGCCACCATTTTCTTGAAGAATCTTTTTAGGTATTTGGCTTTGTTTTTTATGGTTTCGTTAAGAAACAATGTGGTGAGTGATTTAAGAGAATCGCTCTTTAAACATATTTTGGTATTGCCCTTATCCTATTTTAGCGAAGAAAAAAAAGGCGATTTAATAAGCCGCATGAGCAGCGATATTCTGCAAATTGAAATTGCCATTATGAGCTCTTTAGAAGCATTATTTAAAGAGCCACTAACCATTGTTATTTACCTAGCATCGCTTATATTAATTAGTCCGCAACTAACCATTATTGTATTTGTTACCTTACCAATAATGGGCTTAATAATTGGCAGAATAGGCAAAGTTCTCAAAAAATATTCGCAAAGAGGTCAGTCTAAATTTGGCGATTTGGTTTCACTTTACGAAGAAACATTAATGGGCATTCGCATCATCAAAGCATTTAACTCACAAGAGTTTTTTATGCGTAGGTTCAGCAAGGAAAACCAGGCATATACCCGTATAAATGTAGCCAGTAACCGCACCAGCGATAGTTCTTCCCCCTTATCTGAAATACTAAGCGTGGGGGTATTGGCCTTTATTTTATGGTATGGTGGCAGGCTAGTTTTATCTGGCAATGGCGGTTTAAATGCAGAAGCCTTTATCTTATTTATTGGGGTATTTACCCAAATATTACCTCCCGCAAAATCCTTCTCAACTGCTTATAGCAATATGCAAAAAGGCTTGGCTTCATTGGAGCGGGTAAATGAAGTTTTGCAAAGCGAAGAAATTATTGTGGAAGCACTCAATGCAAAAGCCATTAGCGGTTTGAACCAAAAAATTGAGTTCAGAAATGTGAGTTTTAAATACAGCGATGAATTGGTGCTAAAAAACATTAACCTCACCATTGAAAAGGGTAAAACGGTGGCCCTTGTTGGACCATCAGGTAGCGGAAAATCAACGCTTACCGATTTACTTCCGCGCTTTTACGACCCTGTTGAAGGAGAGATTTTAATTGATGGGGTTAATATAAAGGAGCTAAAAATTCTTCAATTAAGAGCCACCATGGCTATAGTAGCGCAAGAGTCTATTTTGTTTAATGATACCATACAAAACAACATTGCTTTTGGCAAAACGCAAATAACCAATCAACAAATTGAAAGTGCGGCCAAAGTTGCCAATGCGCATGAGTTTATTGTGCAAACCGAAAAAGGCTACCAAACCAATATTGGCGACAGGGGAAATAAGCTAAGTGGTGGCCAGAGACAGCGATTAAGCATTGCCAGGGCCATCAATACCAATCCCGATATACTTATTTTAGATGAGGCAACGAGCGCCTTGGATACCGCAAGCGAGCGGTTGGTTCAGGAAGCCTTAAACAATATTATGGAAAACCGCACCACCATTGTAATTGCGCATAGGTTGAGCACCATCCATAAAGCAGATATGATTGTGGTATTAGAAAAAGGCAGCATTGTTCAAACGGGCACACACCAAGAATTAATACAGCAAGAAGGATTGTACAAGCAATTGCACAACATGCAAAAAATTCTTGAGGGGTAGCGATTTGCCTATATTAAGCGAAAAAGGAAAATTTTTAAGAATAATTTAGGTTTACAAATGCCTGGTTTTCTCTAATTTTACTTTTCAATAAATTAGAAAAATATGAAAAATTTAATGCCCCTCCCTCCCGAGGTTTTTGACCCAAGCTACTCTACAAAATCATCTTTCCTTTTTATTCCTTATTTTATCATGGATAAATGTTTGTGGGCAGACATGCACCACCTCTCCTATTTGTCCCAACATTAATCATAAAATGATTAATAGTTTAGGAACACCATTAGAATGGGTTGAAACCCAAACTGTATTTTGTGATGGAGAAAGGATAACCCTAAGAACAATTTCCTATCCTTCCACCACTATTTCTACAAGCTCTAATTTTAGCCAAGAATTTAATTATAGGTCAGATGGGGGGAGAATTGGTCAATTAACTCAAGGAGATTATACCTTTGGGTCAACCAATAGGTTCAATTTTATAGGAGATGACTTCTCAAGTTTAAATTTTCCAACAAGCTCACTCCCCAAGTTTACCGGCTTTCACAATTTTGACAATAATATTTACAGCTTTTTTGGTGCGTTTAAAGGCGATCAAAGCACCTCAGACCCAATAAATCCTGCAATCTATTGGGAAAACAATTTAGATGAGCCTAGCCGGCTACGATTTTTATATAAGAGTACCCTAGGTGGGGCAACTTTGCCCAATGAGTACGGAACAATTTTAGATAATGGAAATTGGGGAATTGCTACAAGCACACCCAAATCAAAACTTGAAATTCTTGGCGGTATTTATATCGCCGATCAAGTTTCAACTTTAACTGCACCCTTAGGCACAATTTATGGAAATGGGCCAATGATGTTAGGAAGTGAGTCCTTTATTACAAGCGTGCCAAACAATGTTTACATAGCAACTCAACCCGGGACTAGAACGGCTTTGGGTGTGGCAGACCCCTATGGATTTTTGCATGTTCATAGCCCAACTAGTGGATCATTTGCAGGATTAGACGACTTTAAACTAACTGACCAAGGTACAGGAAATGGACAATATGATGGATTTAGTCTCAATATTAATGGTAGCAATGTTGACCTTATTAATTATGAAAATGGAAATATAAGGTTTAGTACTAACGGGAATCCAAGATTAAGGATAGAATCAAATGGTAATTTCGTTCCTCATGCTGATAATACATATTCATTAGGTAGTTTAAGCTTGAGATTTCAAGAGGTGTATGGAATGAACTCAACCATAAATACCAGCGATATTCGTCACAAAAAAAACATTGAAAAGCTTAATTATGGCTTAAATGAAATAAAGCAGCTTAATCCAATATTTTTTAATTGGAAAGTAAATGATAATGGTAAAAGAATTGGCTTTATAGCACAAGAAATTGAAAAAATAATTCCCGAAATAGTTGTAAAGGACGAGGATAGCAATGGAATAACCAATTATGGTTTAAGATACACTGAACTAATTCCCGTTTTAGTAAATGCAATAAACGAACAACAATTAAAAATTGAAGACCTTCAACAAAAAATTGAGAAGCTTGAATTTTCTAATCAACCCATAAATAATAATGAACAAAAAAATCTCAAAGGGATATTGTTTCAAAACAACCCAAACCCTTTTGATAGTCAGACTGAAATTAAATATTTTGTAAATCCTGATTCAAAAAATGCTTCAATTTCAATAATTGAGATAAATTCAGGGAATTTATGGTTAGAATTCAAAAGTTTAGATCGTGGGACTGGAAAAATAATCCTATATAAAGATAAGCTACCAGCAGGCATTTACATTTACTCCCTATCAATTGATGGCGAAATGGTATCCTCAAAAAGATTGTCAATCCAATGATTCGATTATTTACACTATTATTTCTAATTCTAAATAATTTTCTTCATTTAAATGCTCAATCACTAGAATGGGTGAAGCATTTATATGGAAACAGAAATGATGTAGTGAAATCTTTAACTGAATTACAGGACAATTCTATTGTAGTTGTAGGTGATTTTCAAAGCAATTCGTTGACAGTAGATTCAAGTCAAATTTTGAATTTTGAAAATACAAATACAAATGATGGATTTATCTCAAAATTTAATAAAAATGGTCAGTTAATTTGGATTAAACAAATACTAGGGTCAGGTAATAATTTGGTATATAAAGTTATCTCTGATAAAGAGTCAAATATTTATGTAATTGGGACTGCAGCCGGAATCATTCAATTTGACAGCAATTCGCTAGTGCCAAAGTACACAAACCAAACTCGAATTTTTATTTTAAAGTTAGATAGTAATGGAAGCCTTTTAAAGAAGCAAGAATTTCAATCGCCTAATTTAGCCGGAATTTTCCCAGGAGCATTGGAAGTTGACCAACAACAAAATGTAGTTTTCACCATCCTAAATACACGAAATGATTCCATTTACTTTAATGGAGGAGATTTGCCAAAATCAGGAAATACAAGTAGATTAATAAAACTTAATGCAAACTTGCAGTTTTTATGGTCAATTATTTTTAACCAAAATAATTATTCAATAACAGATATTAAATCTGATTTGTATCAAAATTATTATATGAGTGGAACTTACAATGAAAGTATTTCTATTGGCAATACTAGCTTAACTTCCTGTAACGGTTCTAACAATAATTCCTATTTATGTAAAATTTCTGATAATGGCTTAATAAAATGGTTGAAATGCCAAGGCACAACAACATTTATTGGCGGAAACATTAATCCCAAACTTGCCGTTTATGAAAACGCCATTTACTTAGCAGGCACCTATAAAGGGCAACTGAAAATTGATTCAAATACTAACCTTTCTGCCACGCCAGATTTTACAAATCTATTTATAGCTAAATTCAATCAAGATGGTAATCTCGTTTGGGTAAAAAAGGGTCTTTCCGGAAACAATAATTCCAATAATGTTAAAAGCATAAAAATCTATAAAAAAGAAAATATTTTTATTCTTAGTCAACATGTAGGAGGAGATTTTATTTTTGACCAAGTTCAAACTAAATCTCTTCCAGGAAATAATTCTTATGGATTAATCCAAAAAATAGATGGATTTGGAAATGTTCTCTTTGGTTTTGAAATAAGTTCTACCAATACTGGATTAAATGAAATTGCAATTGACAAAAACGGCAATTCATATTTTGGGGGAATGTTTGGTGGGAATTTGACCCTTTTAAATTTCAACTTATACAGTTCTGGTTCTAATGATGGATTTTTTGCTAAGATAGGTAACTACAATATTTTTCATGAAAATATTCCAAATTTAATTTGTGGGAAAGATAGTTTTGAAATCCCCTACACAAGCTATGGTAAGTTTAAATCCGACAATAAGTTTACCTTAGAATTATCTGATACAACTGGAAGTTTTTTAAGCAATTCTAACAAGATTGTGGGTTTTACGCTCGACAGCGTTTCTGGCACTATTAAAGCTGTTATTCCAGATTCAATTTTGCCATCTAAAAAGTATAAGTTTAGAATTATTTCCAGTAATCCTATTGTAATTAGCGATTTTGATACCAATTTTTATTCCATTCAAAATCTGCCTAAAGCATCTGCTGGCATAGATACTACTGTATGTTTTGGGCAAGAATTCATAATTGGTTCGAACCAAAGTAGCGCAAACAGTTTTTCTTGGAATCTTGGTTTATATTTAAAGGATAGCACACTAAAACAACCGCTTACTAAAAGGTTTTCACCCGCTGGTGCACAACTTTTCATTCTTAAAGCTGCTAATGAACATTGCGCTGCATTTGACTCTGTTTTAGTAAACTTCTCACCGCCTCTTAACATTTATGTTAGTAAAGATACCAGCATCTGTCAACAAGATTCTTTTACCATATCTCCTGTTCTTTTGGGCGGAAAAGCACGCAATTCTAAAACCCTATTCTGGTACGCAAATACTTTTGATTCATTGACTTTAGTTGCGCCTATTCTTTCAACTAAATTATCTTCTAACCAACGCTATTTTCTAATATTAAGCGATGGTTGCTCTTTACCAGATACCAGTGAAACTGATCTTCAAATTATAAAGGCAATAAAAACAAGTTTACCAAAAGACACCAATATCTGCATAGGACAATCCATTCGATTAGTTCCTGAAAATTTTTACCAAGACACACAAGGCTTTTCGTTTGTTTGGACAGACTCTTTATTTAATTTAATTTCTACAGCAGATTCCATTTTGTTAAACCCTCTTTCTTCCCAAAGAAACTATCTCATTAGTAAACATATTTGTGCGGAAATGCTTGATACCTCTTCCATTTTTATCTCAGTAAACAAACCATTACAAATGGAAATTTACAGCGATTCATTAATTTGTTCATCAGATACGCTCACAGTTAAAATTTTACTCACTGGCGGAAAGCCAAGAAATTACCTGGCAGGCTGGAATATTGGTAATATAGATAGCAGTGAAAAGTTTTTGTTTAATCCTACTATATTACAATACGAGTATTACCTAAAGCAGGTCATTTATGCAAGCCAAACTTTGTTTGTAAAAATTTCTGACAACTGCTCAGTCCCCATTAATGACAGTGTGTCTATTCGTGTGCATTTGCCCCTAAGATTTGAGGTAAATCATAATCAGACATGCCTTGGCTTGCCTTCATCTATTTCTATACTTGCAACAAGTGGCAAAAGCCCCTTTAACTTTTTATGGCAAACAATCCCAAATCGCAATACTATTTCTGATAATGATTCGCTGTTTTTGTTGAGTGCCTCGGATACCTCATTCTTCATAATTGTTCAAGATGATTGCAAACAACGTGATTCCCTTTTTTATGAGGCCAAATTTTACCCAAATCCAATCGCTTCTTTTGATATTAGGTCCATAAATTACTATGCCAATGAAACAGAAGTTGCCTTCACCAACCAAAGTTTTTCACAAAACCCAAGCAAGTATTTTTGGCAGTTTGAAAATGGATTAACAAGCACTTTGGAAAGTCCAATTATTGGCTTTACAAGCCCTGGAATTAAACAAATTTTTATGCAGGTAACTAATCAATTTGGCTGCTTAGACTCAACCGCTATTGACACGTTTATAACAGTAAATAATGACAATGGGGTATTTCTACCTAATGCCATTCATTTAAGTGGTACTGGGTTAAATGAAGTGTTTAAGCCCATTGGTCTAAATATTTTAAGTTACCAATTACAGATTTTTAATCGTTGGGGAATATTGGTTTTTAACAACAATCAAACCTCGGAAGGTTTTAAAGGAAAGGATCAATCTGGTAACGACCTAGCAGCTGGTGTCTATTTTTATCTGTTATCTGTTGAGACAATTTTAAAAGAAAAGATTAAAAAATCGGGGGCTTTAACAGTTATAAGATAGTTAACTAAAATGAAAAAGTTAACTGCATTGCCTCCAGAAAAAGTCAAATTTATGCGGTTTTTAAAACCTTCATCAACTTAAGAAAATCATTTGATGGTGCAATGCTTTAAGTTCATTTTGGTTTGCAAAGATAGGCTTTTTAAAACTCAATCTTATAACTCAATATCGGAATTAATGGCGATTGATACCAATACTTTATTGCGCCATTAGCAGCATCAAAGTATTGACCTCCCACATTTTGACGGTTACTTGCATTTTGAATATCTATTGCTAAGGTGCTGGTTAGGTTTTTATAATTTCTTTTAACACTTATGCGAAAATCGAACCAAAAATAATCGGGGCTTTGAACGGTGAAAGCTTCGTTTTCTTTCTCAATGGATTTGTTATTTGCAATAGACGCATCTAAATCAATGGGCGTGTTTCTGAACCCTCCTACCCACACAGTTTTAATGTTAAAACCAAGAACCCTGTTTTTTTTCTTGAGATTCCTTTCCTGTTGTTATAGTAAGTGCATGGTTGGTAGTATACCTTGTATTGTACCATATTTGGTTAGCTGCTTGGTATTTGGACTGAAAGATAGTGGCTGAAATTAAATAATAAAAGTTGCGATGCAAAAACCTTTCTAAGCTTATTTCTAGCCCATAATTTTTTCCGAGACCTTTGTTTACCAACGATTTTGTTGGGCAACCATCCATGTCGTTTAAGAGAGAATAAGTAGAGGTTGGGTCTGAACCAATAGGCACTTGAAACAAGTGTTGGTAATATATTTCAGTTTTAAAGTGCATGTTGCCTTTCATTGAATGATCAATACCAAATGGTGCGACTTACTTAATCCTAAACTTCTATTGATATATTTTTCTGTCTTATCATTTACGAAATAGGTGCCTAGTGGTTGTATTTAACTATGCAATCCATAACCAAATGTAATAACATTCTTTTTGTTTGCTTCATATTTTATGGCCGCTCTTGGTTCAAACGAACCTGTATTATTTAAGAGTAAACCCAAATAATGAACACCCAAATTTATACTCAAGGCTTCGTTTAAAGTATGTTTAAGTTGGAAATAAGATTGAACAGAATACGCGCTGCCAGAATTTTGAATAAATGTGTTCCAATAATTGGTTGAATCTATTAACTGGCCTTGGTTGAGGTCGAAATACAACCTATTCATAATTGCTCCAGTTCGAAGGAAGTTTCTTGCATTTATTTTGTGTGTGTAATTGCTGCTTAAAGTAATTTTTCTATTGTTAAATTCTTGCTGATAATTTTTTATTAAGGTGTGGTAATCACCCTGCATTTTTCATCCTCACTTCCGTTTTGAGTAGTTGAAAATAAAAGTATGGTTTTTAAGTATCCCTTATCGTTTACACGGTAGTTGTTGGATAATCCGAATGCGCCAGTATTGCTATAAAAATTTGATTGGAATCGGTAGTAAGGATCTTCTTTCCATTTAATACTGTCTTTGCTTGCATTTCTATTTTGATTGCTTATTCCTAAAAAGCCAAATAAGGCACATGTTCCTGCTTGCTTGGTGGGAAGATTTATGTTGTAAGAAAAATCCTGAAAGTTTGTTACGGCATCTCCTAAAGGAACACCTATTTTGCCTAATACACTTAGGGTAGAATACCTATAATTAAACAAATAGGACCCTTCATACCCTTTTTTATTGGTCCTTCCATTGCTGCATCTAAGCCCAATAACCCTGCCTGAAAAGTGTATTCAGTCTTTTTGTTGTTACCTCTTCTCAAGCGAAGGTCGAACACACCCGAAAGGGCATTTCCATATTCTGAAGCAAATGCTCCTGTCCAAAAATCTGAATTGGTTAACAATTGCGCACTTAATATTGAAATGCCTCCCCCAGAGGTGCCCACATTTGAAAAGTGATTTGGGTTAGGGATATCCACCCCTTCCATTCTCCATAAAAGTCCGTTAGGTGAGTTTCCACGAATATTGATGTGGTTATTGCCATCGCCTGCCACAACTACACCTGCAAAGGAAGTTGCCATTCTCCCCAGGTCATTTACGGCTGCTACAAACTTTTGTGTTTCTTCTACAGAAAAGGTTCTTGTGCTAATCAACGACATGCTATTGAGCGGGGTGTTTTTAGATTTTTCATCCTTAATTATTACCTCATTAATTTGTGAAATTTCTTCTTCAAGTGCGGAGTTTAAAAAGAGCTCCTTTCCAGCGTTAAGGGATATGTTTTCTATGAACTTTGTTTTATATCTAATATACGTAATTTTGATAGAAATTTTTCCAATGGGAATTTTGCTTAAATAAAATTCGCCTGAAGAATTTGTAGCTGTACCAATGTTTGGCAGCATAGAAGTGATAGCAATTATCGCTCTTGGTAAAGGGACTTGCGGTACTTTAACTAGCACAATTCCCCTAATCTTTTGGATAGAAATTGATTGGCTTTTTAAATTATAGTTTCCTGAATTCTCCTTGTAAAAATAAGAAGGCGGGTAACTATTAAAATTTGTGCGGTAGGTAACAGAAGTATTATCGAAGATGGATAGGTTTACACTGCAACCTAACACCAATTGAAACCTAGGATGTAATAATAAAACAGCATTTGGAACAAATTTGGTCAACAAATTTAGCGAACCTGTTTCGGAGTTGGTGGCAATAAGTTGCTGCGTGGTAAAATCAAATCCATATTGCCACCATTTGCACGCCATTTAAGCTACCTAGGTTCAAATTAAACAAGCCGCCTAATTGAACACCATTGGTAGCGTGCTTATTTACATTAAATAAACCACCAACTTGAGTTCCTTCAACTTTGCCTTCCACATAGTTTGCCAAGCCACCAATTTGAACGTAACGCATATTTCCCAAATCATAATTAAACAAACCTCCTAGCTCAAACAAATCAACGCCTTTTGAAACGCCGCCAAGAATGTTAAAACTGTATTTATTTACTGTATTAATATCTAATAAATGATTGGTACTTACACATGGAATAAACGATACATTGAATTCACTAAATAAGGTGTCCCTTATGTTTCTAAAGTTATTGTTTTTTAATTTAACCCTATCCCAATAATCAGATAAGAATGCAAAAGGAGAATTTTGAATGGTATCGGTTTGAACCAATAATGGCGCGTCTTCTAAGGAATTAGCTGCTAATGGTTGTGCCAGTGGCTTTTTGAATGGATGCAAATAGATTGTCAAACTTTTTTCGCCTGGCTTATAAATTAGGAAGCTGGTATCTGTATAGTTTTCCTTGGCAATTGAAATTGGATATGGATTAAATCTGTCAGTATTATTTAACATAAAAACGCCATTTTCATCCGTGTAAATCATTTCTTTGTTGTACCTATTAAAAACACTCACATTTGCTAATGGCAAGATGGTTTCAAAGTTGTACACATAACCTCTAATTTGTTTGCTTGGAGGCTGTTCTTGAAACTGCTTTTCTTTGCCTCCTTTGATGATGAAATATTTATTTGTTCGGTTAACTCTTTTTAATCGCCTATTGAAGGGGCCTTTTCATGAGCCATTTCAACTGTTTTATAAACCACATATTTTGTTTAACCTGCTCTTGTTTAATTTTATTTAAACAGGAATTGTAAACGGTGGTATGCAGCAACGACCGAATAGAGGTATGCGCATTTTGCCATTGGTTTTTCTCCCATAAATTCACAAAAACTTGTTGTACCATATCTTCGGCTTCATCTGAGTTTTTAAGCAAAGTAATAGCATACCGAACCAAAGCGCTGTAATGTTCATGAAAGAGATCCTCATAAGTTGCTAGCAATCTTTCACTTTTAACCGTATTATTATTGCTTTTTACCTCCACGCAAAATTTGGGTTTTTCGCCCGCTAATTTAGCATGTTTTGTATAACGACAAGCTAGAAACGAAATACCCCTATTAGCCTTAGAATTTTTTTTGATTATGAAGCATTATAAGCCTCAAAGTATCATGCCTTTTGATGAAACTGACATTTCTTTAGCAATTTTCATCAATTGTTTGAAGGAATAATCAGAACCACAAGATAAAATCGGCTTATTGAGTTATCAAAGTCTATGGTGAATCTCTCTTATTTTGTGATTACTTAAAATTGGGAGTTTCTAGTTTTAACTTTTGCAAATAGAAAACCCCATTGACATCTTTCTTTTCAGGATTCCCTTTTTTAACAATTATTCCGGATGTCAAGTAACCATCATTATACCAGAATTTAAGTTCAGATTTAATTAATTCCTCCTTCTTTTCTTTAATATGGTTTGGGGCGAGCTCCTCTTCAGTTTGAACCATAAACTTCCCGGCAGCATTGTAAACCAATGATACTAATTTGTTGTCGTTTGCATACAGGAAGTGAACATTCTTACTTTCATCTACCTTAGTAATAAGTAAATTCACTGGCACTGGAGGATTATAAATAACGTTATGATTGGTTGAAAGATCAGCATAGGGTTTGTCTTTTATATACATTGGAAAGGAAGTATTCCAAATCATATTCCCATCTAGATTTAATTTAACTGCAAATGCATGAGTGTATTGATATCCGTCGAACTCATTTCTGGCACCAGTGCTCGTACCAGCCCATTTAATGAGCAAATAATAACATTCGCCAGTTAAAATATAACCGCCCTCAACTTTTATTAAATCATTTAAAACTACATTATAATCAACAGACGCTAGTTTTGCCAACTTTTCAAAATTGGTAATCTCACTAAAGGCATAAAATATTGGCCTTTCTGTTTTCAAATCAGTTGATTTAGAAAAATAAAAACCTTGAGGAAAAAAATCGAGTCTCCTTAGAATTGGTGCCAAATATTACTTTTTCGGATGATTCTGGTTTAAAAACGCGCCCCGATAAAATGAGAGGGTCAATGGTGCCCGACAAATTAACTTCTGGTTTTAAGTTACCATTTTCATTGGCACTAATTACCAAAATATCACTTGCCTTTTTGGATGGAAAAGCAATATAATAAAATAGGACTTCGTTAGACCCCTCAATCTTCTGATGCCCGCTATAGTAAGCAGCCTTAATGTTTTTGAATTTAGGTTTGGTAATAGTTGTTTTTCCTGTTAATAAACTTATAGTAACTAGGGTATTTGTATGTGCGGTGTAACCTAGAATATAAACAATACCACCAACAGGGATAAGCTCTTTGGCTTTAAAATTCTTGGGCAGTTTGCCTTCAACTTTCTTTATACCATCCTTCCCCATATCCATAGTTAGCAAAGTAAAATCACCATCAAAATTATAGAATAACATGTGGCCAATTTCTCCGTTACTCACTTCCATACTATTTTCATTCCAATTGTATTTTACTTTCTAATTTTTGTTCGAAATAAAATTCAGATTCGTATCATACTAGTCGAACTGAATATTGAGCATGTTTCCCGGCTTGTAATACTTATCATAAGTTACCACAACGCCTTTATTGTTAACCAAAAAAGTTTTATAATGAAACATTGCATCCTTTTCATTTAGATCCAAAACTTTTTCTGAAGAGAATTGTGCATTTGAAATTACAGAAGAGAAAAGAAACAGATAAACTAAAAGAAGCTTTTTCATTGATTATAATTTTAAATTAGAGATTTAGGCACTAAGTAACATCCAAAAATATGGCAGGTGCATGCTAATTTAGCAATTCAATTTTGAATTGTTTTGAATACCAACGGGGTAATGCTATATTTGAGTTATGAAAGTTCATTTCATAGGTATACTGTTTGTATTGCTTAGCTTTATTTCGGCTTGTGGCTGCTCTGGCTATGGAGGAGAGGTTTATCCCCATACAAAATATTCGTCTTTTATTCTCCTTGTCGACACCCTCGATACCATTCGCAGCATAAAATATGAAGTGAATCTAGACACTCTTTATTTCAACAAAAAATATGCTCCTATTATCATATCCATCACCATACCTACTTGTGTTTCGGTTCGAACCGATAAAAAAACCTATGACTTGTGCGTTCAACCCAATGTTAGCTATGCCCACTGGGAGGATAGAAATTGCGGAGAAGGTATCACAGAAATGACGCTATCCGAGCCTATGGTAAAAAGAATTATTGGAGGTACCTTAACCATTCGTAGGCGAGAATTTGAACCGTTTTATACGGATTCTAAAGTTGTTGTAGATTCTTTGTGTTTAAAATGAAACTAAGAACAATATCATACCTAATCATAAGTTGGTTGCCCTTCTTTGCAAAGGCACAGCTCACTATGCGAGGTGGTAAGTGCCATTTGTTGGGGGTGAGCATAAGATCGGACATGGTAATGCCCTTAGAGGTTTCTTATTTGAACCTTAATCATAAATACTTTAATTTTCAAATAAAAGGAAGTATGAGAAGAGCTAACCGTGGTGATGTCTCTCCTATTTACATGCAAACTTCATATGCCAATTTCGGCCCATATTATTCTAGAGGCAGAGTAGACTTTGAATCTTCTTATTATTATATAAAACCTGGGCTTGTTTTGGCTAACTCAAAACATGCAGCATCGCGGTTTTTGTTTTGCTTGAATGGAATTCTTGGGTATAGCAAAGATCAAATGCAGATTCGCATGTTTGATCCTTTGATTGGTTATACAAACCAGAAACATAACGAAACCCATACCTATTATGGGGCAGAATTGGAAATCAATTATATGGCCGATTTAGGAAAAAATGTGGGTCTATCTTTCGGTGGCTTTATAAATGGCAGTTTAAATAAGCCAAAGCCTTTTGAATCATTGTATAACCGAGCTTTTAATGGCCGCGACTATTATTACCCCTCCTTAGGGTTTGCACATTATACTTATGGATGCAATTTAGGTTTGGTGTTTAAGATAAGGAACAGGGGGGATAAATGAGGTTAAAAAAACCTTTTCTGTTGTTTGTTTTCTATATAGGTATAACATGCTTATTGCATGCCCAAGATAGGTTTAAAATGGTAAATTATGGCAATAAAAAAGGGCGTGAATTTAGTCTCGGGCGGAAGGTTATTTTTGAACTAAAAGATAAGAATAGGGTAATGCCCAATTGGCCCGGACTATTAAACAAGGAAAAAGGAATTTATGAAATGCGCATGACAAATTTGAACGGTCAATTAATTGTTTTTAACGACTCTATTTTCATAGACTATTCTAATATTAAATGGCTTTTTATTAAAACATCTGGCAGGGGAGTGAAACTCTTTTTAGCTTATACTGTGTTGGGGGCTGCGGCACCAATTTTTGCGGTTGGACCCGATTACGGTGTAATCTCATTGATTTTTTTAACCCCCATTTCCATTGTCTTAATTGGGAGTTCCAATAAAGAAATGTTTTATTCGAATAGTTGGTATCCTTCATTGATGCCAACTACTGAACCAGAATAAATTTTTCTAACATTGGTTTAAACAGAGAAGCTGTCATTATAGGTATTGTGATCCTTAATGGGTAAATTATCGAAATATTTTATAACTTTGGTTCAGACAGTTTTAAAAACAATGCCATGAAAACAAAAATTTACTTGCTTGCTGTTATTTTATTAGGCTCAATAACTAGTTATTCTCAGAAGAAATCTGGTATCATTTCTTTTTCCTTTAATGGCAAATATTCCCAAGATAATTTTGCGAGCGGAGACACCAAAGTGGAATTGCCTTCCTTGTATTTTGTTTATGATAATTCAACGCGCATAGACACGGTTAGGACCTCAGATGAAATTCTACATTATACCCAACAAGTTTTGGCTAAATTCTTAGGTTACCCGCTAATTGCTGTCGACGAAAATCGACTTGGGTCTGTTCCAGATCAGTTAGAAGGTGGTTTATGGGTAATGGAAAGCATTAGTGAGAAAAAAGCTTTTCAGCAGTTGGGTTATGATGAGGCAATACGTATTCAGGCGAGGATATATTCTACAGGGAGCAAAAACCGTACCTATACGCCAGGAATAGAGGTATCTGTAAAGGTTATCAATAAGGAGGGTAAAACCACGTTTAAAAACTCGGAGAAGCTAAAATTTAAGGAAGAAGGTGTGCCAGAAAGCAGCTTGGTGCTTAAAAGTAATTCGGGAGGATTAAGTTTGCGCGATGGAATTAACCTAATTAAAGGTGGGGGTAGTGCAAATATAGGTGATGACAACAGTAAGATTGGCGTAAATGGTGCTCGATTATTTGATTGGTATCAGCAATGTTTGAGCGATGTTTTAATAGAGAAAAAATAGTATTTAGGTCGTTAATAAGTGCTGTCATATTATTCTCTTTCAATGCATTTTGGCCGATCCAAAAGAAGGGTTAAACCTAACCAAGGGTATTAAAGCCATTTAACCCGAATAGTTAGAGATTCATAAAAAATCATTAGAAGATGCATAAAGAAAAAAAATTAGGTCAATTTGCCGCTACAGCTATCTGTGGGAACGATATTACTTCATCCTGTTTGTATGTTTCGGCCTTAGCTATTTTGTATGCTGGACAATATGCCTGGATTTCACTTTTAATTGTTTCTGGCGTATTGTTTTTGTTTAGAAGAATATATGGAGAAGCCGTTGGCGCTTTACCCTTAAATGGCGGAGCCTATAATATTTTATTAAACACCACTTCAAAAAGCAACGCATCCATTGCCGCATGTTTAACCATTCTTTCCTATATGGCAACGGCCGTTTTATCGGCTAGTGAGGCAATGCATTATTTAAATCCATTTGCCACTAAAAGTTTAATATTCTGGGAAACTGTTGGGGTTTTAGCCTTTTTTGTGTTTTTAATTATGCTTGGCATAAAGGAGTCGGCTGGCGTTGCAATTTTTATTTTTGTGGTTCACATACTGTCTATGTTTTTATTAATTGGAAGTGCAGTTTGGTTTGTTGCCACATTTGGATTTTCAAACCTTATTGAAAATTATCATTTACCTGTTAAAGGCAGTATAACGGTGGCCTTATTTTTAGGTTTTAGTACCGCTATGCTTGGCATTTCTGGCTTTGAAAGTTCTGCCAATTTTGTAGAAGAACAAGCTCCTGATGTGTTTAGAAAAACCTTAAGAAATATGTGGATTGCGGTGAGCATCATTAACCCGCTTATGGCTTTGGCCATTATTGCTGTTATGCCAATAGGCCAAGTTGGTGAACACAGAGAAGCACTATTATCTCATTTAGGAAATATTACAGGTGGGGTTTATATGGCAAAGCTCATTTCAATTGATGCCGTATTGGTTCTTAGTGGTGCGGTATTAACTTCCTTTATTGGCGTTGGCGGCTTAATCAAACGAATGGCCTTAGATAGAATTTTACCTCAATTTTTAATTAAAGAAAATAAGAGTGGAAGTTCACCAAGAATATTGATCCTGTTTTTTGTGTTGTGTATATCTGTTTTATACATCACCAATTCCGAATTAGAGCCTTTAGCTGGAGTATATACCATCTCGTTTCTACTGGTAATGGCCTATTTTGGATTAGGTAATTTTTTATTAAAAATTAAAAGAGAAAAGTTGCCTAGGCCAGAATACGCTAAACCATTTGTTGTGGTAATAGCTATATTAGCCATATTGATAGCAATCTATGGAAACATAAAAATGCATCCCGAGTATTTGGTGGTTTTTCTTCAATATTTCATTCCATCCATATTAATAATAACCTTATTGCTAAACAGAAAACATGTGTTGCAATATTTACTAATGGTCATTAAAAGTTTTTTCGATTCATTTCAGCACCATGTGCGTAAAGGTGAAATAATTATAACACGAAAAATTAATAATCTTTCGCATCAAGAGTTTGTGTACTTTTCGAAAGGGGATGATATTTCTGGACTTAATAAAGTAATTCAATATGTGCAGGCAAATGAAATAACCACTAAGCTAAAAATAGTAACCGTATTGCATGAAAATAAAAACGTTCCCGACGATTATGTTAGAGATTTTGATGCGCTGGATAGGGCTTATCCTGAAATAGATTTGGAGTATATCCAAATCGTTGGCGACTTTGGACCATTCTTAATTAAAGAGCTTTCAGAAAAATGGAAAATCCCCACTAATTTTATGTTTATAAGCTCACCAAGTAATAGATTCACTTACAGGCTTTCTGAATTAAATGGGGTAAGGCTAATAATGTAAAAATCTTGAGCGGTGGCTCTAATCAAAATAGGGTAATCCAATATTTTATTGATATTGTATTGCTCTTTTCCAATCATAACACTCGAAATAAACGGAGATGCAGTGGGCGCACTTAACACATAGTTTGCCTAATAAGGAGGAAAGGCCTTCACAGGCGAATCTGCCATATTAGAGTTAACCGAAAGAACAGATAAATTTGAAGGCACCTCAACTTTCACCACAGGCTTATTAGAAGGATTGTTTGAACTTGATATGGTAACCCAAAAACGACTTTGTTGCAAGTTTTTAGTGGTGCTGGGAATGGCGATTGTCACGCCACTATTTGGCTGAGTAATTGTTGCAGGCCTATTACCCGCATTGTTGATTACAGCTTCAGGCATTTGGGGCAATAATGGCTGATCCAATTTATGGCGTATAAGGCATGTCTAGTCTTATAGAAACTGGCCTTTGGTCCATATAGTCGCCCAGACTCCCAATTCTTTTGGCCTCAACCGTCAACAAATCGGGGTTTTTATAAGCACCACTTAAGCCCACATAAAAATTCACTAAAGGTTTCTCCATGTTATTGCATTGGTAGGTAGTATATAATCCATCGATTGCAGGCCTTGCCAGTATCGAATCTTGACGGGTAAGAACACCCGTTCGCCAAACCGCATTCAATGATGTAGAGCCCCTATAATTGGGATGAAAAGGATTGTAAATTTCTGCTGTGCCGCCAAAAGCATCGATATACCGAAAGCTCTTTCTGTCTTCTAATTTATATTCAGCAGCCACGAATAGTTTATGGGCTTCTTCATATTTTCCTGTTAGAAATAATAAGCTCCCTAATTCCACTTGCTTTAACAACTCACTGTTAGGAAAAACATGGTGTTTATTTTGGCTGGCATATATATAAGCAGAATCATATTGTTGCAACTTAATTGCCCTAATTAATAATTCTTGGGTATTGGGATTACCCGACAATTTAAGAAAGTTGGAAATGAATTTACAACCAAAAAATAGCGAAAATACCAAAAGGATAATGGGTAATTTATTTATTTTCATTTGAGAAAAGGCTATGGAATTTGAGATTACACATGATGAAGCAGAATAACGAAATAAAACCAGATTTTAAAACCGTTCATACTTTGGTTAACGGAACATCAAATTCGTTGAGGAGTTGACTACACTAATTTAAAAAGCCTGCTTTTAATGGTCGGCTAAACAATCAAATAAAAATTTTAGTTTTAATAAAATCAGGAAAATCGGCATTTTTAAGGGTATTTTAAGTAAAGTTTTTGAGGCCAAATTTTCTTTGTAAAAATATGGTCATTCAGCAAATAATTTCAAACATAGTTTAGCCGTTTTAGGTTTAATGCTTTTACTAATAAAAATAATTTAACACATGAAATCAAACATTTTAAAAGCGACCTTATTAAGCCTAAGCTTAAGCACATTACTATTGGCATCGTGTTCTAAAGACGATGAAAAAACCCCCACCCCTGCTACACCAGCCCTAAAAAGCATTTATGAAGTGGCCAGCTCTGATACTACATTTAGTATTTTAGTAGCTGCCATTAACAAAGCTGGTTTAAAGGAAACATTGTCGAATGCTGGCACATACACCGCTTTTGCACCAAACAACCAAGCATTCAGAAATGATGGTATTTCAGAAAGTGCTGTTAATGCAATTACAACACCAGAAGACATACTAGCATTAAAAAATCTGTTGCTATACCATGTTTTAGGTTCAAAAGTAAAATCAACAGATATTACCAATGCTTATGTAGCTACCTTATTTACCGTTTCTGGAAATGGAGCTTCGTTAAGAACCAGCATTAACCCAGTAAAGTTAAACAACGAAACAAATGTAGTGGCTGCAAACATTGAAGCCAGCAATGGACTCGTTCATGTTATTGATCAAGTATTGGCTCCCCAATCACTAGTTGATATTGCATTAAACAACCCCGCATTTACCACTTTGGTTTCGGCATTAAGCAAAGCAGAATTAGTTGCCACTTTAGAAGATATAACGATAGCAACTGTTTTTGCTCCTACCAATGATGCCTTTAATGCAATTAGTTTTGATTTAGCTAATTTTACAAAAGAGCAATTAACACCAATTCTAACCTCTCATGTTTTAAGTACTCAGGTTAGGGCTTCTCAAATCAATAATGGCGACCAGGTAACTACCCTAAATCCTTCCACTAAACTAACTTTTAACACACTTTCGGGAGTTAAGTTTAACGGCGGCGAAGTTACCGACATATCAGTTACCGCAGCCGATATTCAAGCAACTAATGGCGTGGTTCACGTAATCAATAAAGTAGTATTGCCTTTGAGATAAGGTTCAATAGCAATTGAGGTGAACTTTAGCAAAATCAATTTCTAAAATATAATTCAGAAACAACAATAGGAGCCGTGTAAATTATTACACGGCTCTTTGTTGGGTAAATTTTTATTCAAAGGATTCTTCTCTGATTTTTTAATTCCAGCACAAATAACCCAATTCAGCAAGAATAGCAAAACCAAAAGTAACAGAAGTGTAATTACAAGCCCCATACCAGCTACAATCGACCCAAGAAGTGCTAAAAAAAGCAAAAAAGAAAGTGCTCACCCAATAATTAATCCAGTTACCGCCTTTCCTATTACCTGCTCTTTACTAAGCTTGATTTCCTTTAATGACTTTACTCCTAAATAAAATGCGAGAGGAGCGAGTGCAGCATGCAAAACCAATAGAAATACAAAAAGAGAAATTACACCTAAAATAAGTGCCCATTTAGCATAATAATTCTTTGGCTCATTTCTTTTTGCCTGTTTGTTAGCAGATTTTAACGCTTGCGAGTTTCTAACAGTTTTGAACCAACTGAATCAGTTGTAATAGTTGAATGGTTATAATACCAATTTAGGATCAACCAGACTACCCAAACTAGCACTCAATTGAGGCACAGCGAGGTTGGAAAAAGCCACAGAAGATTCAAGTGTTATGCTGCTTTTAGCGTCGGCCATTCCTTGCTCCCTCTTCCCTATCTGAACCTTTACACGATAGCCATAATGGGTATTGTAAGCCAAATTAAGCAGCATACCTATCAGAATTAGAAAACTACCTAAATGCTTTAGACGTTGTATAATTTTTGGTAAATTAAAATCAATTGCTAAGGCAATGAATAGCGAAAGGCAATTATTAGATGGCAGTTGATTTTTTCTTTCTTAAAACAACTTTGATATAAAGGTTCGCTAAATTTGCGATCAATGCAATCTAAGACCAAATGAGATTAATGGAGGGTATTACCAAACAAAAAAACACATAAAATGCTGTATTTCATGTGTTTTTTTGTAAAAAAGTAGTCTCGACGAGAATCGAACTCATATCAAATGTTTAGGAAACATCTATTCTATCCATTGAACTACGAGACCAAGGGGCTGCAAATATAATGGAATTAGGTCCTCAGAAAAAAATGTTTACCGAATTATCAATTTTTCTTGATGCACAGCACCGAATTCATTTAGCACTTGTAGAAAATAAACACCAGATTTTAATGCACTGAGGTCAATTAATTCGCCCTCTTTTTTAATGCCCACAAAACAGGTTTTTCCTTGCTGGTCAAAAATGCTAATATTGGCCCAAGCGCCTCCAAATCCTTTCAAGTATAATTTTCCATCGCTCGGGTTTGGATAAGCAACAAACTTAGTAAGCGAGTTCTCCATTCCTAAAGAAGACAATAAACTTGTATCGGCAACCACAGAAGAGTTCTTTAAAATCCAGTTTTCTGGATCAAACTTAACCGACAGTATTTTGCCTATAACAGGAACAAAGTAACCATTAGACAAAGCATTTTGCGTGAGATAAATGGTGCTATCGCCACTTAAGCGCGTAACCACAAAAGGCAATGGTAAATCAAATACATTGCTGCTTTGCTGCGCATTATTTTGTAAAATAGAAACTATAAACTGCCCATCAATTTGGTTCCATTTAACCGTATAATTTGGAAAACCTGCACCATAAATCCATTGGTTAAAAAAGTAATCATAATTTTTGCCGCTTAACTCATTTACCAGCAAGCGAAAATCATTGGTACTCGCAGTTGCATTGGCAAATCTAGTTTGGTAAGTTTTACAAACGTTAAAAAACATACTATCACCCAGTAAATAATGCAAAACCCTAATTGCAGAACCACCTTTGTTATAGGTTAAATTGCTAGAAAAAATACGCGTTACATCGGTGGTATCTGTTACGTAAACAGACCCAATGCCCTTTTTTGCACTGGTATGCATGTCTTTCACCCAAGTACTTGTATACGCCGCCGATTTCAAATACTTGGCCGCCAAATATTCTGTATACGTAGCAAAGCCCTCATTTAACCAAATATCGCTCCAAGTAGCACAAGTTACATGGTCGCCAAACCATTGATGACCCAACTCATGCGCCACAATATCAAAATCAAAAATGCCCAAACTCGTCATGGTTTGATGCTCCATACCGCCACTAAAAGGCGCCATTACATGTCCGTATTTCTCTTGGTGAAAAGGGTATAAACCAAACAAATCAGAAAACAATTCCAACTGAGGCAAAGCAGCGTCAATACTCGCTTTATTATTAGAATAAGCCAAAGGATTTGAGTAAATATAATGCTGTATTAAGATGCTATCTGCATAGTTTTTAGGCTTTGCATAACTCAAATATTCTGTATACTGTCCAACCGTTACCATCACCAAATAATAGGCTGTTGGGTAGTGCGATTCCCAATGATAAACATGCTTGTTGTTGCCCACATACTCTATGTTTTTCAAAAGGCCATTCGACCCAACCATATTGGCCACATCGGTAGTTACAGAAATAAAAACCGAATCGATTTTATCTTGCAAGGATTGCTTGCAAGGCCACCACTCATAAGCGCTATAGGGCTGACTTAAACTCCAGGTTATTTGGTTGCCATAAGTAGGAGAGGCTCTGTTGCTAAAACCATTGCCTATGGCCGCACTAGCACCACTTGGGGGCGTTCCGTGGTAAAATATTTGTGTAGTAAAATCTTTTCCGGTCTGAACCGATTGCGCCAATAAAACATAGGCAATATCGCCGGTTCGAATAACACTCAACCTTTGGTTATTTGCGCCTAAAACAAAATCGATTGTAAAGTTTGCATGCAACTGAAAAACGAAAGTATCCAAATTTGCTGCCCTCGATTTAGCCTTAGTAATTACATTGCCAGAAATATAGGTGCTGGTTCTTTCAACGGATAAATTGAGGTGGTGAAAATACACGTCGTACTTTTCCATTTGAATCATTTCGGAAGGAGTAGCATTAGCCTTGTTGAGTGCACGGGATTGGGCACTCAGTTTGGTTTTAGCACATTGATGTTGCGCTTGTAATTGGTTCAGGCCGAAAAAAAACAAGAAAGCCAGAACAGATAAAAATTTTTGCATAATTTAGCTTAAAGAGATTGCCGCAAGTTAACAAAAAAACCTACATTTGCCAGCCTTTGGAGAGGTGTCAGAGTGGCCGATCGTGCAAGCTTGGAAAGTTTGTGTACCGTGAGGTACCGGGGGTTCGAATCCCCCCCTCTCCGCCAAAACAACTTAAGCCTAATTTTGCAAAGCAAAATTGGGCTTTGTTGTGCAGAAGCGAGCCAAAACGCAGCGAAGCGAAGTTTTGAGTGAGCAAAGGCGCAACAAAGCCCGCTGCTTGGAGCGCAGCGGAAAGCAGCAGGCCAAAGTTGCTTTGAAGCCTCCCCCATTGGGATCACGCAGTAATCCCCACACCCCACAAATCCCAAAAAAAGCAAAACAAGCGAAGCAAAGTTTTGCCCGGGCAAACATCAAAACAAACTCAACCCGAAAATTCACTACCCATAAAAAAGCAAAAATCCCCACTCCCCACAAATCCCTAAAAAAAGCAAAACAAGCGAAGCAAAGTTTTGCCCGGGCAAACATCAAAACAAACTCAACCCAAAAATTCACTACCCATAAAAAAGCAAAAAGCCCCACTCCCCACAAATCCCAAAAAAAAGCAAAACAAGCGAAGCAAAGTTTTGCCCGGGCAAACATCAAAACAAACTCAACCCAAAAATTCGCTACCCATAAAAAAGCAAAAAGCCCCACTCCCCACAAATCCAAAAAAAAAGGGCCAAATCACAAATGAGCTGGCCCCTTTCCTTACTACAAACGAACCAAGCAATTACCTCTTAACCAACTTCAACACATCAATATCATGAAACCGAATAACCTTCAAAAAATAAATGCCAGCAGAAAGTTCATTCATCTCTTGAACACCAATCGTTGAATTACCTTGCTCCAAATCCTTTGCAAAAGATAACACCATTTTTCCATTCAAATCAAGCACTTCAATTACCGCACTTCCACTTTCATTGTTGTTAAAGTTCAAAGTTAAACCGCTTTCAAAAGGATTAGGGAAAGCTTCCACAAAACCAGATAATATTTTACTTTCCTGAACCAACCTAATATCAGATAAGGTCTCCTGCCCGTCTAAATCAACCTGACGAAGGCGATAATATAATTGGCTTGTTTGCGCATCAACAAATGAATTAACATCCTTAAAATTATAAGAAACTGCAGTATTGCTATTCCCCTTTCCAGCTACAAAATCAATGGCCGTAAAGATTCTTCCGTCCAAAGAACGTTCAACATAAAAACCGTGGTTGTTTTTCTCCGATGCCGTTACCCAATTTAACAAAACATCACCCTCATTTGCCCTGGCAGAGAAGCTACTTAAAGTAACAGGCAAAGGATTGTTATTGCCATCAGTACCCGTAAAGATTCCAAACCCAGTTTGCGCAGCAGTAGTAAACATTGTGCCTAAAACACCATTGGTAGCAGAAGTATTAATAAGATTCCATGAAGTGCTATATTTAGCAATTTTGGTATTACTTAATCCAGAAACATCTCCCAAAGTTGAAGAGTCGGCCAACAGGGAGATATTGTAAGAATAACCGCTTCCACCAGTTGCCGCAACATCGAAATACGCATTATAGCGTGTTTTGCCTGTTAACAAATTTGGTGCATTGCTGCCACTATAATACCTCAAAGCAACAGAACTAGGTAAGGTTCCTGCACTTCCCCAAGTGATGCTAGCTATTTGCCTACCACCATAAGTATAAGTTGTAGTGCCATTTGCACTTGGCGAGGCACTAGCAGTGGCCAAAGCAGGAATCACGGAAGGTGTAAATTCCTGAGAACCTAAATCTGTTGCACCAGATGCGATGCTTACAGACCGCAAAGCATTATTGAAGTCGGAATTTAAACCGCTCAAAGGCAATCCTTTTCCATTGGCATACCAAGAGTTTGCGTCACTGCTAACAATATTGAGATTGCCTACTAAGGTGTCTGTAAAGAATGTGCTAGCAGGCAAATCACTCGCTAATACATACCAGTTAGAAGGATAAGTACCTGCGTTGCTATACAAAGTATTATAAACACTTACGCTATTTGCGAAAGTTGCAGGACCTTCTGCCAATTTTGTGGTATCATTTACCACATATAAATTATAGTTAACCACAGCAGGCGTAACGCCTGTTAACGAATTTGACCCTGAAGCATAATTTGCGCCAGTTCCATTGATAGTACGTTTGTTATAAAAGATATTGTTAAACGTTACTACGTTTGCTAAACCAGTACGCTGAATGCAATAGCTATTATTTGAACCAGAAGACACGTTTCCATTGATCAAAATACTGTTATAGTAGTAGTAATTATTGCCTGACCCAGAAACATCCTGGACACCATAAACACGCGTTTCACCGAGGGTGTTTTGCCCCAAGGTAACCTGATTATTTCTTACCGTTGAGTTTCCAATTGCTGCATTGTAAATGCCGAAAACTTGATTAGAATTGGCTCCAGTACCTGTGCCATTACCCCATATTCTACTAATCCTGTTTCTATTGATTAACAAGTTTGTTGCACTTGTTACCGTAATGCCCGAAACAGTATATGCAGAAGTTGATGAATTGGTGTTTTGAATGTTATAAATTTGGTTGTTTTCTACCACATGGTTAATTCCACCACTCAACTGAATACCCGTAATTAAGAAAGTAAATGCTGTTCCAGAAGCGTTACCAGATATGTCTCTTATGGTATTTCCATTAATGTTTACAGTTCCACCAGAAACCGTAATACCACTTGTTCTATCGCCAGAGGCTCCATAATAAGCAATGTTTCCAATGGTATTATTAGAAACCGTTACCGTTCCGCCCGTAATGTTAATGGTTCCATTATCATATCCATTTCTAATGGTATCATAAGGCATTGCACCACCACCAATAGTATTGTTGGCAATGTTTACCAATCCGCCCGTAACATGAATGGCATTAACAGCTCTAGTTCCACCAGATATATTACTCAAAGTATTATTGGTAATTTGGGTAGCACTGTTTGAACCAACACTAATGTTCATGCCATAAAATCCAGGTGTAGTGGCTGTGGTTGTCTCAAATGCCGCACCACTTCTGTTTGGAGCAGAACCACCTATGCTATTGTTATCAATAACATGTCCGTTTCCGCCCGAAACTTGAAACACATTAAAGATATTTGCCCTAGGTACATTGGTATAAACAGCATTGTTTAGAATTTTCCAATTATCGCCCAATCCCGCAGCATTTAAGTTAATGGCATTGAATCCAAAATTGACGACCTCATTGTTAGAAATAACATTGGCATCATTTTCTAACCCTGCAGTACCAGACGAGCTAATACCCGTATTGTGAACATTGCTAGTGGTTACAGAGCCTAAGGTATCTCTAACAATACAAAAAGTAACCACATTAGAGTCGTTTCCAGTGCCACCAGAAACGTTAGATGTTGAGAACAGAATGGTGCCTACCGAATTGTTTACACTTTCTACATGACAATAAGCAACAGTATCCTTTTTAGCATCATTTAAGAACGTAATGGCATGTCCAGTTTGCACCCTGTTTCTAATTCTCAAAAACCTTCCTGAACCATTAAACCTGCCATCCATTTTTACCCTGTCGGCACCATTTAACCTAATTAGTCCAGCAGCATTGTTACCGGCAATTAAGCGCTCGGTTGTGCCATCAGGAATTATGTTAAACATATAATTTCCAGCGCCCGTTTCATTAATTTGGTTCAGACCGTTGGTGCCATCTTCTAATAAATCGCTGGTGATAACCGCATTTACATTACTTGTGATTGAACCATTATTAATGGCTTCAAATAAACCGCCCACACCTGTTAAACTTGTGAAAGTTTGACCCACCCCTACGTTAATGGTGCCACCTAAACCAGCTACAATTCTGTAAGAAAATAGGGCACTTGGTGCAGATGTAATGGTGTTTACATTGCTTGCCACTACCCCACCAGGAAGGCTTCCTAAATTACTGCTCAAAGAAGAGTCCTGCGCAACTAAGAAAAAATAAATTGAATCGCCCAAACTCAAACCACTTAAAGCTGCCTGAGAAATGGTAAAGTTATAATTGCCGTTTTGGGCATTTCCAAAAACCCTCATTGCCGAAGACGATGTAAAAGAACCGGCAGCAAACTTTTTGTAATATACTTTTGGATCATTACCACTCGAAATAGGTATTCCTGTTTGATCTGTAATATTTGCCAAAAACACACGATCTCCTGTTGAAGAAGTATTGCTAACAGCAATATTTCCTATAATTGGTGCAAACACATCTAATTGAACAAAATTACCTGCATCTGCTCCCATATCAGAAGGCGAAAAAGAACTGCGATTTTGCCCGTCAAAATCATCTGTAATGGTAGAAATTGCAACCGCACCTCCTTCAATAGGCGTAGCCTGCGTTGGATGGATATGCAAATCTCCACTTAAAAATGTACCATTGGGGTTAATAAATTGAGGGTTTGCAAAAGTGCTCGCATTATCTGTGCTTAACCAGCCCGTTTGAAATGCCGTTACATCTGAAACGCCATTATTTAAACTGCCAAAAACAAAACCTGTTCCTGTACCAAAATAATCGTTGTTATTGAGTGTTAACCCAGTTCCATTTAACAAGAAAACATCATAATGCTTGCCAGAACCGTTTGCATTTGATCGGTTATTTACAAAAATATTGTTGCGCACAATATCTGTTCCAGAGCCAGATCTTTGGAACGCAAAGGTATTGGCATTAGAGTTTGAAATATTTGAACCACCAATGTAAACGCTATTAAAATAAATGCTCAAGTTTCCACTGTTCTTTGTAATTCCTCTAAAAACACAAGGTACTTGTATGGCCGAACCAAATGAATCAATACCCAAACGAATCATGTTGTTTTGAATAACACCATTACCCGCCGCTATATCCATTCCCGAAATAAATGCCGATGGATTCATTGCAGCAATATTGATAGTATGAATGTTGTTTCTTCCAACCAAATTAGTGCCCGCACTTGGCGTTGAATAAAAAATTCCAACCGCCGTTATGGCACCACTCATGCTTGAACCAATTAAATTGATGTTTGAAATTGAATTGCTTGTAATTATTGCGTTTCCAACGGTTTGATTAACTGCAATTCCAGCAAGAGTTGAATTTACACCGCCACCTGTTGTATTAGATGCTGTATATAAATTAAATATTCTATTGTTATTAACCGTATAAGACCCCGCAATTGTTGGCAACAAGGCAACTCCTCTTGTACATGCAGCTTGCGCACCAGTTGCAGCATAGTAGTTTAAAAAATTGCAAATGATGTTGTTATAAACATTAAAAACCGGAGTACCTGCATTAGGGTTAATGAAAATTCCAGTAACACGTTGAGCAAATGTAGATGTAGCACTGGTGCTTAATAATTGAATGCTATTTGGCAATAATGTATCACCAATCATGTTATTAAAGACATTTATATTAGTACCTGTAAAAAGGTTAATTCCAAAAAATTCAGCAGCATTGCTAGTTGCATTTCCATATAAATCAAAACCACTGATGATGTTGTTAGCTATATTAAAAGTATTACCAGTGCCACCACCCGTTCTTATTCCCATAGCTCCACCATTTATACCATTAGAAGTATAAGTAATAGCCCCGTTTACACTTCTAGAACCAATTAAATTTCCTGTAAGCGTGCCACAATTTACATTTCCGTTTGCCAAATTGATACCCAAAAAATTAATTGCGCTTCCGCCTGTACTCGCCACATTAACGTTGCTTATCGTATTTCCCTGAATAGAGGTTGGTGTACCCAAACCTACAGAAATGTCCATCACATTAAACAAATAACCATTTGTACCAGTAAGGGTATAGCTACCAGTACCAGAGGCATTATTTCCACCAATAAAATTATGATGAATAATAAAACCACTTGCCGATGTCAAATTGGCTACGTTAGGTGTAATCCAAAGCACACGGTGCGTTACGGCCAATGTATAGTTTAGCGCATTGCTTTGGTAAAATTTGTTTGAATTGATTTGCCAGCTACCATTGTTTGCACCCAAATAAACAGCGGCCGTTGCAATACTTGGATGATAGAAATTATAAACTTCACAACTATCAATTATGTTATTGTCGTTATTGGTTGCAACCGATGTGGCCGAACCTATGGAAGAAATATTCACAACTGGACTACCTCCAGCATTTTCATGAATATGGCTATAACGAATCAAGTTATTGTCGTTTCCATTAAACCCAGTTGTTGTTCCAAAACTAACCACACCGGCGCCAAAAACGCCTGTAGCCGTTAAATTATTGGCGCGCAAATCTGTATATAAAATGCTATTATTCGACGCTTCATTGATAAATCGCATAGCTGGCGCAGTGGTAGTAGCATTGCTAATGATTAGGTTATTTCCTAACATAAAACCTCCCGTTGCACCCGGTCTTCCGTCAATCTTTAAATAATTTACCCCATTTAAATCAAGCGTAGCAACATTGTTAAAACTTTCAATCCTGGCAAAATTTCCTATACTAGGACTAATAGTGACCGTATTAGTAGAAGACGCCCCTGTATAGGAACCTATTGTTATTGGAAACACTTCCCCAGTGGCAGCATTATAAATTGTATCGGTTAAAATAAAAGTAACAGGACCAGATACGCCTAAAGAACCCAAGTCGCTCACCGCAGCAGTAACAGTTGAATACGTTTGGGTTGAACCAACCAAATAATTACCATTTAATGGACCTAAAATTTTTCTTGAACCAATTGGATCACCATTAATTGGCGCAGTATTTAATCCACCAATAACTAAGCTATCCACGCGTACATCAATAAAGTTGTTAGGCGTTGAAGTTGGTTTGGTATCATACGTTACCCAGAAATAATTTACCCCAGAACTTAATGTGCGCGACCCATTTACATAAAAGGTTCCATTTGGCGCTGTTATGGTTGAACCAAACTGATTAGAGGCAGAAAATACCGGACTGTTTCCTGTGAAATAAACACGCGCGTTCTGAATATCTGCTACACTGCTGGTACCCGAAGTATTCAGTTTCATGGAAGATAAATTGAGCGCGTTAAAATTGTTTTGTGTGTAAACTCGCAAAGCAACAACCGCTTGGTTTGTGGAATTGATAGGAACAGCGGCCGATATTTGATCAACATTACTAGAGTCGAGCACCATCGAAATACCCGTAAACTCACCTTCATCTGCACCAATATCAGGTGCCGAGCCAGTGCCCGTATAACCAACATTTCCCTGACGAATAACATTATCTACATCAAAAGGTACAGTGGCAATTACGCTGGCTCCACTTTCACATAAGGTTGAAATGCTTGGGTCCAAATGCAAGAAATTAGGGTCTGAACCAATCAAACTTAAAAAACTCGGATTTTGTGTAACCGACGCTTGCTCAAAGGTGCCTAACCTTACTTGAAAATCAGCCAAAGTTGAATCGCTTACCGTTCCATTAAAGAAAATTAAACTTAAATTACTTGGCACCCCAGCATAAAACAAGTTCCGGTTTGAGGTAGTACCATAATTATTAAAAACATTGGCAGACCTTCTTGTTGCAGCTGTTCTGCCACTGCCATTTGGCACCGATGTATTAACAATAATATTGTTACGTAAATCCAAAGTGGCAGTTGTAGCAGTTACATTGGCTGTATGGAAAATGCCTGCGCTGCTAAAATTTGCACCACTAGAAATGGCAGACAATAAAATGGTGTTGTGATAAACAGCAATGGTAGTACTTGCCGTGGCCGCTGTTAAGTTTATTCCAATAACGGTAGCAACCGTTCCATTTGAATTAGGTGCAAAAATATTTGAAATCAAATTGTTGAAAATTTGAGCTGTACCCGCTGTTGTTGACGAAATACTGATAGCCGATACAATGGTGGTTCCAACATTATTTGTGGTTAAATTATATACCCTGTTGTTAAATATCCGCGGCACACTCGAGCTCATTAAAATGCCTGTAACGGTTGAAGCGCCTGTTAAATTATAAATATTATTGTAAGATACTGTTCTAACTCCCGTAGCAGTAAAGGCATATAGTCCATAAACAATTCCAGTTCCTATATGGGTTAAATTATAGATGTTATTATACCTATAATTTTCATTGGTAGGAGAGGAAATATCATATATTCCATAAAGCGCTCCGGAACCGGTTGTTTTAGCTACATTTAAATTATAAATATTGTTGCTATCGCAAACAATAGTGGTTCCTGAGAGCTGAATTCCATACATAGTAGAGGTAGTACCAGATCCCGTAATATAAAAATTTCGTATCGTATTGTTTCGTATATTCTGATTGGTGCCACTAGAAAAATAAATACCAATCGTTGTTCCTCCTATTGTGCCATTTCTGGTAAGACTATCCAATACATTTCCATTGGCATTTACCGTAGTTGAAGCGCCACTGTTAAAAATTGGATACCACGTTCCAGCCCCTGTAGTAGATGAATTAAAGATCATTCTAGTAAGGGTGTTGTTATTAATATTGGTGGTGGTAGTGCTTGCCGTTACTCCAATTACATATTGGGTGGTAAATATCCCTGTTAAAGAAATTGAATCAATAATATTGTTGTTAATATTAAGTGTGCCTATGCCAGCAAACTGACTCAAAATTACCGTTGCAGCTCCAGTGGTAGAATTCTTTGAATAACCGTAAATATAGTTGTTGTTTACATTTACTGTGCTTGCTGCAGAATTTACCCAAATAGCGGTAAACTGCGCTGTAGTGCTTGGCGCACTAGTACAATTCAAAAACTGATTGTTGCTAATGCTTAATACATTTCCATTTGCGCCTGTTTGTGCCATCTCCATGTCTACACACCAATTAATAGCCGTTGTATTTGCACCACCAAATATGGTAATGGTGTTGTTGTTTACCGTACAACTTGCGCCTGGTGAATTGGCAAAAAGCCAAATTCCACGGTTCGACGTAGGGTGATTTGCGCCACCGCCATCATTATTATTTACCGTATTATAAGAAATATTTGAGCCATATTGATTGCTCACAAAAACCGCAGCACAAGCATTACCTGCACCTGATCCACCACCAAAATTTTTGATGAAATTTCCTGTGCTCGCTTGATTTCCTCCCACATCGTTGCTTTGATCGGCCAAGGTATAAGGTGAGGCTACAGAACCGCCTGCCAAGGCAATTCCTATATTACAATTTTGAATGGTATTACCATAAAACTTATTAAATGAACTGGCACCAGAAACCGCTGTGGGAATAATTGCCGTGCCTACTAAAGTGCGGGTACAATTAATTACCTCAATGGCGGTGGCACCTGCAATATTCGCCCTTGGTCCTGCGCCATTTGTAATGTTATTCCTATTTAAATTAATTACACAGTTTTTGATGCTTACATAATTTATGCCATCTGTAACACTCCTTTTATATAAACCATATCCTACCTCCATGGTGGTAATATTGGTGGTATTGGTGCTTGGGTCAAACAAATCAACACCATCTATGGTTACATAATCTGTTCCCGAAATAGCCCACATTATGTCAATTGAATCCGTTGAACTGGCAATTTTACTGCCAACAAAAGCCGTAATTAAAGGGCTTGCTAGGGCTAACCCAGACTTTTGAAAGGTAATGGTATTGGTTGCAGATACACTTGCATTGAGTACAGAACTTCCCAATAAAATTGGCGCCGTTAAAACCTCTGTATAAAAGTTACCTGCGCCAATATTAAAAGTCACTGCGCCACTCACACCATTTTGGTTCAGGGCGGCTACCGCATCTTGGATGGTTGTATAACTACCCGGGATAGAATAGGTTCCAGACAAAGATTGCGCCCTTGTTATTGTTACATTAATTGCCAGTAATAATACTACCAGCAAGATTCTCCTTTTACTTGTAAAAAATTGATTCATGTGTTTTATTGCTTGTTTAATTTAGGATTAGGGTATGCTTAAAAAAATCACAAAATCATAAGTGGCATTTTCTCCTATTTCAATCTTTCAAATGAAATAATTAGCATGCACGTCTCATGATTTTAATAAGCATTTTACAACATTTTTATGGCTTTTCTGACTTTTATAAATCTAAAGACCGCAAAAAGGATTAAACAGTTGCAACCCGACGAAAAACAGACAATTAGAGCAGCATCACATTAAAATGAAATGAAAGTTATTTGCCCAAAAATGCTTCCGTATTAAAAATAAAACCCACACCAAAAACATTTTCGATGTTAAGACTTGGGTCGTCCTTAATATATTTCCTAATTTTAGTAATAAATACATCCAAACTTCTTCCCAAAAAGTAATCATTCTCTCCCCAAATTTCATTAAGCAAATCTTCTCGTTTCACCACCTTATTTTGGTGTTTACATAAATACAAAAACACCTCACTTTCCTTCTCGGTCATGCGTTTCGTTATCCCATCCTTAAACAAAGATTGGTTCTCAAAATTAAACACAAATTTCCCAACAAGAATGGGCGCTATTTCGCTATTAACAGCATCTGGTAACCGACGCACAATTGCCTTTATCTTCCAAAGCAATTCCTCCTCGTCAAAAGGCTTTGTAATATAATCATCAGCCCCCAAATCATACCCAATAAGCTTATCGGCCTTTTGAGATTTGGCAGTAATAAAAATTAACGGAATAAGCGGGTTTTGCAATCTAACTGCCTTTGCCAATGTAAACCCATCCATTTTTGGCATCATCACATCAAAAATACACAAATCAAATTTGCCCGCCTCAAAAGCCTTTAGCGCAATTTCCCCGTCCTTGCAAAGCCTCACCTCAAAGCCTTCATCTTCTAAATAATCAACCAACAACATACCTAAATTTAGGTCGTCCTCTGCCAACAATATTTTAGTGCGCTTCTTAAGCATTCTTTAAAGGTAATTTAAACAAAATGGTAGTACCCGCACCAAGTTCACTCGTTATCCCTACCGTTCCACCATGAAGTTCAATAATTTTTTTCACATACGATAAGCCCAGGCCAAACCCTTTAACATCATGCAAATTTCCTGTTGGCACCCTGTAGTATTTATCAAACACATGCGCCAAATAAGCCTTCTCAATTCCAGTGCCCCTGTCACTTATTTTACAAACAATTGCTCCATTTTCAGCATAGGTTTCAACCACAATTGACAAACTCTCTTTTGAATATTTTATGGCATTGTCTAACAAGTTGCAAACAACATTGTTTAAGTGCGCCTTATCGCCAAATACCATGGCGTCTGCAGCCCGCAAGTTGCAGTCTATGGTGCCATTTTCATTTTCGGTCTGAACCGATATGCATGTTACAGCATTATTGATGAGGCTGTTTAAATCAATGTCCTCCTTTTGAAACGGAAACTCCTCGCGTTCCAAAGCCGTAATGCTTAAAACCTGCTCAACCCCTGCGCGCAATTTTTCATTCTCCGTTTTAATAATCCCCGCATAGTGTTTAACCTTTTCTTCCACCCCAATATTTGTTTCCTTCACCATCATTTTGCTGGCCAATCCAATATTGGTGAGCGGCGTCTTAAACTCATGCGTCATATTGTTTAGAAAATCTGTGGTGCGCGCAGCTAATTTTTTTTCTTTTATCAAGGTTCTAACCGTTTGCAAAAAAAGCAGAAAAACAACAACGATTAAGAGAATAGAGGATAAAAATATCAAGCCCATCTCTTCAATAATAAATGCCTTTTTTTCCGGAAAAATAAGCTTCAATTCCAGTCCGCTTCTGTAGGCAATTTCCTCAATCCTTTTCTTATACACATTACCCGCTTGGTTGCTCCTCTTGTGCTTTCCTGCGTGCTGCCCATGCTGAATAACTTCATAGGTATAATCTAAATGAAAGTTATAAAATCCCATATAAAAATTAAGCAAGGAATCAATTTTTTTGGCCTCCGTTTTTCCCAAAGCCAATCGACAATCTTTGTTGCTTTCCTCTACACAATAGGCATTCATTTTCTCACAGGTTTTTTTATCAGCACAAAGTTCCTGCGTGGTTCTAGACAAAACCATATTTGCCTTTTCATTAAACAATTCTTCCTTTACCAAGGCGGTTTTCATAAGCCAAAGAACTTGTATAACCAGCAATGCCACCAAAGCAAGTCCAGATAAAACAACAAAATAAAAGTTGCGGTCCTTCTTCATTTATAGCACAAACTTAGGTAAATATTTCTTGCCAACTATCTGCTATAACAAGTCGTTAACAAGACAATAACTTCTCACTAACAAAATGAACCAAGGCATGGGTCTACATTTGTACCATACAATTAAACAAAACAACCATGAAAAAATTAATTTTAAGCTCCGCACTAGTTGCTCTTTTTGCATTTTCGTCTTATGCTTGTGAAGGTGGAAAATGTGAAAAAGGAGATAAAAATTGTGCTAAGAAGGAGTGTGCTAAGGACAAAAAATGCGACAAAAAAGGTGGCCCAGGCGAATGCAAATTCGAGAAAAAAGGAAACAAGGATGGCGCAAATTGCAACAAGCCTTGCAAAGCAGAAACCAATAACAACCAAGTTAAACCAACTGTAATTATTAAATAGCCTAAGCTATTTGATAATTTTACATGGATAAATGCCCCTTTAACAAAATATACTGTTCAATGAGATATCTCTCAAAATTGGACTATATTTTCTGCAATCGGTGCAAAATCCATCGAGAAAAAATAAACTAAATCTCATAAAAAAGGAGGCTGTTTCAAATAATGAAATAGCCTCCTTTTTCTTTAATTTGAACCAATCAACACCTTCTTCAAAATGCTTCCTTGATTAGACTTAAGCTTCAAAAAGTAAAGGCCAGGTTGAATATCAGATACATTTATTTTGTGCGAAAAGGCGCTTTGGTTCAGACCGAAAGCACCTACCAATTTGCCATTTAGATCGAACAATATTGCTTCTTCCAACAACAATCCATCAGCATCAATATACATGATTCCTTGCGCCGGATTTGGGTAAATTTGCACCAACTCATTCTTATCAAGTTGTTTTAAACCAACTGTTACCAAAGGATTTTGGTTGATTTTTTTATCTGTGAAAACCTTGTAATCTCCTGCCTTTAAAGCCACTTCTTGGTTCACATCCAACACTTCTATAGAATCGCCATAGATATAATTGTACCACCAACCCGTGTGTTGAAAAACAGGTTTTGCCACTCCGGCAACTACATCAAAATTGCCCGCTATCACCGTATTCATGCTATCGTGCGTTACCTTGAGTGTTTTAATTACGCCAGATACATTGTAATCATAATTGTTCGAACCCAATGACACATGCTGTTTCAAGGCTGCCAACAGTGCAATTTCATTTCGCACAGCAAGCCTTTCTGGAACATTTAAATAATCCCACTTAAAGGGCTTATTTCCCAACCTACCATTGGTGTTAATGCTAACTTCATAACCCAACTCCCCGCCTTGCCAAAGCATCTTTGGACCGCGCAATGGCAACAACAACGCATGATAAGCCGCCACGCGTCTCAAAGCCGTATTCAATGTTTTGGTAGAATAATTTGCATTTGCATTGCCATACGTTAGGCAAGAAAACATTACCCTTTCCTCGTCGTGACTCTCTGCATAGGTTACTAAATTGGGTTTAGAAAAGCCGCGCGACTTATAATTTCCCCAACTTAAATTAGCCTTAGAATTGCTATAACCCATCATAGACTCGGCATAAGACTCGGTCATTTTACCCCACATAATAAAACCCGAATCGGCCAACACTTTTTCCTCTTGGTTGTCTCCCAAATGCTCTAAAATCAAATACGCATCGGGCGAATATTTTAAAATCTCTCCCCTAATTCTATTCCAAATATCTAAACGACCTTGGTCAAAGGCACTCCAAGCACCCACATCTGAACCCGAATTTTTTTGCGTAAAACCTTTCGATAAATCAAACCGGTATCCATCAATTTTATATTCTGTAATCCAGAATTTAATAACCCTATCCACAAAATCACGCGTGGGCTGTGCATTGTGGTTATAATCATAACCAACCCCAAATGGATGCTTATCAACTTGGTTAAACCAAGGATTATTTGCAGTGGGCTCACCATACAAACCAGCAGCCGCATCAAAGTACATGCGCACCTGCGGGTTCTGGCCAAAAGAATGATTCAAAGCAATGTCTAAAACTACTGCCATATTCTCTTGGTGACAAGCATCCACAAAGGCTTGCAAGTCGGCCTTTGTACCATAATATTTATCCAAAGCAAAATAAAACATCGGATTATAACCCCAACTTTCATTCCCTTCAAACTCCATTATTGGCATCAATTCAATGCAATTTACACCCAACTTTTTAAGGTATCCCAAAGTATCCTTTAAGGTTTTAAAATCGTGCTTTCCAATAAAATCGCGAAGCAACATTTCATATACCACCAAGCGCTCTGCCTCTGGCTTTTTATAGTTGCTCGACTTCCACAAATAAGGAACCCGAGCCGTTTGTAAAACAGAAACCACCTCGGTTGTTTTACCCACCGGATAAGGCTTTAAATTTGGATAGGTGGAAGGCAAAATATAACTGTCGTTATAGGGGTCTAACAGCTTCTCTGCATATACATCTGCCACCTTCATTAACCCTTGGTCAATTGAATATTGAAACGCATATTCTTTGCCCTTTTCCAAACCACCTATGCTTAACCAAAAATGAAGTCCATCACTGCTCTTATTCATAAAATAAGTAGGGCTCAATTCCCAATTATTAAAATCCCCAATTACATAAATAAAATTTTTAAAAGGAGCATAAATCTTTAAAAGAACCGCGGTGTCATTTATATAATTTATGCCATTCTCCATTCCCGCTGGAAGCTCTACAATACTGGGGTTTCGGCGCTCCATTATATAACTAGAATCGAATGCCTTTTCTCCGTTAACCTCCCCCATCAACACCAAATTAATTCGGTTTGAACCAAGGCTCGAAAACAAACGATTCAACAACAAAACACTGTCGCTATATAACGAGTCAACCAATTGGTTATTGGCAAACAATTTTAAGGTACAAGTTTGTGAGGCCGAAGCAATAAAGCGAACCGTATCTGCCGCATTGTAAAAAGACATTTTTGCCGGACTGTTTAACTTTACCTGAAACACCCCCTGATTAATATCCAAAAAGATGTCGCCACCCGAGCTGGTTTTACCCGTTTTACTTCCATCCGAATTCCTGAAAACTATTGCCAATTTTAAAATTTGTTCATTGGCAGGAACACCATAATAACTGCGAATATTGCCAATATTTAAAGTGTATTTATTGCTCGAACCAATGCGCGTTAACAAAGCCTTAGGCAAATTGGTGGTCCAAGTGGTTAACACATATTTCCAATCGCTAGACGAAGTGCTTAAATTGGTAATAACCCCTGTATGCGCATAAATGATAGACTCTCCCAACAAACCCGCATTTCCTTGCGAAGCATCAAACGTAAGAACCACATTAGCGGTGTTTGCATTGGCAAAAGCCGGACTAATACTAACAATTTGCTGGGCCCATAAGCCCGAAGCAAAACAAAACAAAAAGGCAATTGCCAAAATCTTTCCGGTTTTTTTCATATCTATTTCTTTATCAAAAATATTATGCCTACAAATTACGCCATTTCCTTTCTTTAAAAAAACGCCTTTCTTAATGCGCAATGTCAATTTAAGGCCCATATAAGACATATTGCCAAAAAAATAAGACATAAATCGCCGATAGCCTAATTTGAATTGCCATTATTTGCCAATTAAAATTATTTTGCATGATGGAATATTTCATTGCCTATTGTTTTGTTTCTCTCCTCGGCTCCATTATGTGGATTTACTATTTTATGTTAATCGATGTGTTTGAGCCAGAAAAATTAGGGCCACTTACTATCTCTTTTATCTTAGGTCTTGCCTCACCCTTTTTGTTATTCCCCGTTTATCCTTTGCTTAAAAACCTTGGCCTAGATGCCCAAGAAGAGCTGCAAAATGCGCTTGTAGAGAGTTTTCTAACAGCTGGCTTATTAGAAGAAGTCTTAAAGGCATTTACATTCTTTTGCTCCTTTCTTATTATTCGCAAAACACTTCATGAACCCATAGATTATTTGATTCATATTTGCCTCTGTGCTTTGGGGTTTTCGGCAACCGAAAACGTGATGTACTTTGTAGCAAACGGAGCCGAAATTATTGATTACAGATTTATATTTTCATCTTTCGGACATATTTTCGATAGCTCTATTTTTGCATATGGTGTTATTTATGGAATCTACAAAGCCAAAAAAAACACCCTGTTTTATGCAGTAAGCTTTATTCTACTAGCGGCTATTTTTCATGGCATTTTCGACTTTCTACTCATTTATAAATTTACTGGAAATATCCTTGTTTTTGCAATTTACTTTTTCTTTACTGTTTCAATTTTTAGTGTAACACTCAATAACGCACTCAACAATTCGAGCTTGTTCACTTATAAAAGACTAATTTTTCCTGATCCAATTTTTTTGCGTATGATGGTGTTCTATGCTGCCCTTCTAACTATTAAAACAATCATCTTAGGGTTTCAAGTTTCATTTATGTATGCCCTAAAAAACCTTTACGGGAGTGTTCTTATTTCATTGCCTATTGTACTAATTGTCTTCCAAAGAATTTCTCGCTTTACCTTAATTAAAGACCATTGGATGGATTTTTCACTTGAGCTTCCTTTTACCAGCATTACTTATTTTTCGCAAACAGGTGTAGCCAACAAAATAGTTGTAAAAGGTCACGGACAAACAGAAACAGTTGTTGGCTCATTTCTTGGAACAAACAACATGCTATGCTCCGTTTCTGAACGAAACGCCTGGTTTGATGAAACGCCCCAAGTTAAAATTAGCCACAAACTATTCTTGGAAAACTACAACATCTTTTACCGCATAAACTTACTTGATGAAAGTCTAGATGAAACCAATTACTTTATTAAAGCAAAAATCTTTGGCAATACAAACATAAATAACCAATACCCAATTGTGGCCTTGCTATCTTCTAAAGAAAAGGATGCCAAAAAACAAGACTTAAATAATTTCGACGACTTTGATTTCCTGTGTTGGTGTTATTTAAAACCAACAAAAACACTTATTTAACTGCGCTACCCGGTTCAATATCTCGCTCTGGCGCCACATTGAATAGTTTGCCAAAATCATTACCTGCCATCAAAAGCATACCCTGACTTTCAATGCCACGAATTTTTCTAGGTGCTAAATTGGCTACCACGGTTACCAATTTTCCCAATAAATCTTCGGGTTTATAATATTCGGCAATGCCGCTTAAAATAGTGCGTTGCTCAAATCCTAAATCAACCGTTAGGTTCAACAATTTATCTGCCTTGGGTACTTTAACCGCCGCAATTACCTTGCCTACGCGCAAGTCTAATTTCTCAAAATCTTCGTAGTTTATATTAGGCTTTAACTCATTTAACGCAGGTGCTAAAGGCTGCTCCAAATTTGCCTTTTTTATTTCTTCCAAACGCGTAAGTTGCTTGTTAATCTCCTCGTCTTCTACTTGCTTATACAATATGGCCGCCTTGCCCAATTGATGGCCTGAACCAATTATTTCTTCATCGAACAATTGATTCCAGCTTAAGTTGGATAGGTTTAACATCAATGAAAGATTCTGGGAGGTATGTGGCAAAAATGGCAAGGCCGCAATACTCAATTTAGCACAAATTTGAAGGGCATCAACCAAAATATGTTTCACACTTTCTTCATCGGTTTTTATGAGCTTCCATGGCTCTGTGTCGGCCAAAAACTTATTACCTGCTCTAGCTATATTTATAAATTCGGCTTGCGCATCGCGCAGTTTTATGGCTTCTAAATTTTCATTTAGGTTGGCAATGCTTTTCTTTACTTGATCAAAGCAAAGTGTGCGCGCCGCAATTAACCTATCATCGCTTAAACCGCCTGAAACGCTTGGGATCAAACCGCCATAATATTTATCACATAACACCAAAACACGGTTTACAAAATTGCCAAAGATGCTTACCAGTTCGCTGTTAACGCGTGTTTGGTAGTCTTTCCATGTAAATTCACTGTCCTTAGTTTCTGGTGCAATGCTGGTTAAAACATAACGCAACTCGTCTTGTCTGTTGGGAAAATCTATCAAATACTCGTGCAACCAAACCGCCCAATTTCTAGAAGTAGAAATCTTATCTCCTTCTAAATTGAGAAACTCATTTGCTGGCACATTGGTAGGTAAAATAAAATTGCCGTGGGTCATCAACATCATAGGGAAAATGATGGCGTGAAAAACAATGTTATCCTTGCCAATAAAATGAACCAAAGAGGTTTCTTCATCTTGCCACCAATCTTCCCAAGTTAGGCCTTTGGCTTCGTTGTTCGCCGTAGCTTTGCGAAGGTGATTTGGCTGTTGGCCATTGGCCAATAAGGCTTCCTTGGTTGCGCTGATATAACCTATTGGCGCATCGAACCAAACATATAAAACTTTTCCTTCTGCGCCTTCTATGGGAACGGGTACACCCCAGTCCAAATCCCTTGTCATGGCCCTGCTTTGAAGGCCTTCTGTTAACCAACTATTGCATTGGCCTTTTATGTTCGACTTCCAATCGTCGAAGCGTTTTATATAATTTTGAAAGGCCTCTGTTTGCTGAATTTCTCCCATGGGTAAAAACCAGTTTTTGGTTTCACGCATTACGGGCACAGCACCACTTAAGGCCGATTTGGGGTTTATTAAATCGGTTGGACTTAAAGCTGTTCCGCATTTTTCGCACTGGTCGCCGTAAGCACCAGGGTTTCCACAACGCGGACAAGTTCCAGTGATGTACCTATCGGCCAAAAACTGTTTGGCTTCCACATCGTAATATTGCTGGGTAATTTCTTCTTTAAAAACACCCTTATCATATAGGTTTCTGAAGAAATCTTGAGCCGTGGTTTTATGGGTTTGTGAGCTGGTTCTGCCGTAATATGAAAAGTCGATGCCAAAATCTTTGAAGGCATTTTTCATGATGCCATCATATTTATCTACCACCTGTTGCGGCGTAATGCCTTCTTTTTTAGCCTTAATGGTAATAGGCACGCCATGCTCATCGCTGCCACAAATAAACATCACCTCTTTACCAATGGCGCGTAAATATCTTACATAAACATCGGCTGGTAAATAACAACCTGCAAGGTGACCAATATGCACCGGACCATTGGCATAAGGCAAGGCCGCAGTAACTAAATATCTTTTGAAATCTTTGCTTATCATAAAGGATACAAATGTAATAGATAGCGGCAGAAGAATAGCAATGGAACATACAATTTTGAAATAGCAGAATAGTGCTAAAAAGAAATAACCAAAGACAGCCAAAGAAGTACCAATATTATCTAGCTAATAGCATTACTTAAATTAGCCCAAAGGGCAATTTGAGTTTATTATGGAAAATGCCAAATGACAAGATGTTTAGCCAAAATACTTTTGGACTATTACATATTGCGTATCGGTATAATTATTAAAAAGCAGCTTGTGGCAATAAGCAAAGCAAAAAAAATTGTGTAAAATTTTCTTTTTTACTTGTTTATGTGAAAAAAATAAAAATATCTTTGTGATATCATTTTAATATCAAAAACATGAAACAAGAAAACACCATTAAACCAAGCGGAGGGTTTTTAGCCTTAGCCATGCTTTTTATCATGCTAATAGGAGCAGCCGCGTTTATTCCGTTTTTTTTACCCGCCACCTTTGTGTTGGGTTTTTTAGCCTTTATGATGTCGCCAGGGTTCTTTATCAACAACCCAAATGAATCTACCTTACTGGTGCTTTTTGGAGAATACAAAGGTTCTGCCAAGGAAGATGGTTTTTTCTGGGTGAACCCATTTTTCACGAAGACAAAAATCTCCTTGCGTGCCAAAAATTTAGATAGTCAGCCCATCAAGGTTAACGACAAACTGGGCAATCCAATTATGATTGGAATTGTTTTGGTTTGGCGTGTGGCCGATACTTTTAAGGCCGCGTTTGAGGTAAACAACTATGAGAGTTTTGTAAAAATACAAAGTGAGGCTGCCATTCGCAAATTAGCAGGCACTTATCCCTACGATACTTTTGACGATGAACAAGCGGAAATTTCATTGCGTTCTGGTAACAACGAAGTGCACGAAGAACTGATGAAGGAATTAACAGAGCGTTTGTCTATTGCAGGAATAGAGGTAATGGAAGCACGCATTAGCAACTTGGCTTATGCGCAAGAAATTGCGGGCGCCATGCTTCAAAGACAACAAGCCACAGCCATTGTAGCTGCAAGAACTAAGATTGTTGAAGGTGCTGTTGGCATGGTTGAACTTGCTTTGAATGCCTTGTCTAAAAAACAAATTATTGAGCTAGACGACGATAAAAAAGCCGCTATGGTCACCAACCTTATGGTAGTGCTTTGTAGCGACAAAGCAGCCAATCCAGTTATCAATACCGGAACCTTAAATAACTAAACATGGAAAGCTATTACGAACAACAAAAATTCAATAAATGGTATATTTGGGTGGTATTATCCATTCCTTTCATCATTTTCTTATTTGGCGCTATAACAGGAAAAATGCAGGGCGAGGAACAACACTCCATGCTTATTGCCAATGTAATTGTTGCTTTTGTTTTCGTATTATTCATTTTCACCAAACTCGAAACGAGAATAGACGAATTGGGCATCACCATTCGTTTCTTCCCGTTTCAAAGAGTATATTACTATGTTAAATGGGAAGATGTAGAAAGTTGCAGCGTAAGAACCTACAAGCCACTTCGCGAGTATGGTGGTTGGGGCTTAAGGTATAGCTTTAAAAATGGCAAGGCCTATAACGTTGCCGGAACAAAAGGCCTCCAATTGGTGCTAAAAAGTGGCAACAAATTTTTAATTGGCACGCAAAACAACAAAGAATTAAGTAGCTTTTTGGATCAGCTTAAAACAAAACACGGCATTACGGCTATTGAAGTTGGGTAATTATGGTAGATAAGGAAAAAAAACCTTTTGCTTTGCGGCTAAACAAGGAAACCATGGAGGCCATTGAAAAATGGGCGTCCGACGAGTTTAGAAGCACCAATGGGCAATTAGAATGGATGCTCACCAAAGCGCTAAAAGACGCTGGGAGGCTAAAGCAAAAAAAGAATTAAAACTACAATTCGGCCGCTGCTGCTTTGCCAGCAATAAAGCCTGTTGTCCAAGCTGCTTGAAAATTAAAACCGCCTGTAATGCCATCAATATCCAATACTTCTCCTGCAAAATACAAGCCTTTTATCCGCTTACTCTCCATACCTTTAAAATCTACATCGTCTAGGTTCAGACCGCCACAAGTAACAAACTCTTCTTTAAAGGTTGTTTTGCCTTTTACCTGGTAGGTATCATATAATAAACATTGAATAATTAAGTTTACCGATTCCTTGCTCACCTCTCCCCACGTAGCATTTTCTGCAATTCCTGCCTTGTCTAACAAATAAGCATTTAACCGCTTAGGCAAGGTAAATGGAAAAAGATTAGCCATTTGCTTGGCCGGATTAGCTGCCTTTAAATTAAATAATTCTTGGCGCACAGAATCTTCCTTTTTATTGTCGAGCCAAGAAACTTGCACGTCAAATTCGTAATTTTTTTCAGACAAAATTCTTGCACCCACAGAAGAAGTACGCAATACAACTGGGCCGCTTAAGCCCCAATGGGTAATCAATAATGGACCATTGCATTCTAATTTCGTGTTCAAAATTCTAACCCTTGCACTTGGCACCGAAATGCCTTGCAATTCAATCAATGGATCGTTTGGAATATTAAAGGTAAACAAACTAGGTACCGGCGCTTCAATTCTATGTCCAAGATCCTTTAGCCAATTCAAGCCATCCTCTTTTGGACTGCCGCCCGAGGCCACAATAACTTTATGACAAAAAACTTTCTCCCCACTGTCCAACAACAAATCAAATCCACCATGAAAATTCGGTGTAATTTTTTTAATGCCCTTTTCAAGCTCAATTTTTACCTTGCACTTCTTTATTTCCTTTTCTAAACAATCGATTATGGTTTGCGAATCATCCGAAACGGGAAACATTCTACCATCCTTTTCGGTCTTTAACTTAACTTTTCTGGTCTCAAACCATTCAATAGTATCTTTCGGGCTGAACCGAGCGAATGCGCTTTTTAACTGTTTTTCTCCCCTTGGGTAACTAAGCGATAATTGTTTAAGGTCAAAACAAGCATGCGTAACATTGCATCTGCCACCACCAGAAACTTTTACCTTTTGTAAAACCTTACTAGATTTTTCGTAGAGGACAACCTCTGCGTTTTTATTCGTTTGAGCACATTGAATAGCAGAAAAATATCCTGCAGCGCCCCCTCCAATAATCACTACTTTATGTAACACCACGCTATTCTCCTAATTTTAACCTCAGCAAAAATAAGTAGATATAGCCATATTTCCTGATAATTATGCGAAAGAGGCGCAAATTGGCCGCTTTTAAAAACTAAAAAAACTCTTAAACTTCTCTTAAGATAGTTGTTTGTTGGTTTGCTAAAATCATTTATGTTTGCCATTTAGCGTTAAACCCTCAAAAATCACATACAGAGAATGAGTAAATACAATCAAATTAACAGTGTGCTGGGATGGCTTTTATTTGCCATTTCGCTGGTTACCTACACACTTACCCTTGAACCAACAGTTAGTTTTTGGGATTGCGGCGAGTTTATTTCCGCTTCTTATCGCCTTCAAATTTGTCACCCGCCTGGGGCGCCACTCTTTCTTATGATCGGAAGAGTCTTTAGTTTAATGGCATCAGACCCAAGCAAAGTGGCATTTTGGGTAAACATGGTTTCTGCCTTAACAAGTGCATTAACCGTTATGTTTATGTTTTGGACTATTACCCATTTGGCTAAAAAAATATTGGCAAAAGTTGGTCAGGAGTTGGAAGTATGGCAAACCATTGCCATTATGGGAGCAGGTGCCGTTGGTGCTTTAACCTTAACCTTTTCTGATACCTTTTGGTTTTCGGCTGTGGAAGCAGAGGTGTATGCCTCTTCTAGTTTCTTTACAACCTTAACATTTTGGTGCATTCTTAAATGGGAAAACATTGCCAATGAAAAGCATTCTAACCGTTGGTTAGTCTTAATTGCCTACCTAATTGGCTTGGCAATTGGCGTCCATTTATTGAATTTGTTGGTTATACCTGCTATTGTTTATGTGTACTACTTTAAGAAATATACGCCAACCCGCAATGGCTTTTTAGGCGCATCTGCCATTGCAATTCTAACCATTGGCGTAGTTCAATTTGGCATCATACCTGGCTTACCAGGCATTGCTACTAAACTAGATTACTTTGCAGTTAATACCCTTGGATTAAACTTTAACTCGGGCGCTTTAATCATGATTTTCTTGTTAATCACGGTTCTTGCTTCTTTCATTCATTATACGCATTCAGAAAGCAAAACAAGCCTGTATGTTGCCATTGGCTCCTACGCCATGCTTGCAATGAGCACCTTTTTTGTAAACAGTAGCTTAAGCGGCGTTATTTCTTGGGCTATCATTACCGGTATTCTTTACTTTTTTATCTTCTACCGCAAAGCGGCAATGGATGTGGTAAACTTAGTGGTATTGTGTTTCTCTTTTGTGGTAATTGGCTACTCTTCTTATTCCATGATTATCATTCGCTCGTTGGCCAACCCGCCAATTGACATGAACGACCCAGAACAACCTTTTTCTTTGCTTAGCTATTTAAACCGCGAACAATATGGCGAAAACCCTCTTGTTTATGGTCAATATTTCTACGCAAAAGTAATCGACTATAAAAAAGGTGCCTATCAATATGCAAAAGGCGATAATGGAAAATATGTAGAAGTTGGACAAAAAATTGAACGCATTTACGATCCAAAAGATTGCACCATTTTCCCTCGGATGTGGGCAGATAGAGCAGATTATGTGAACGCCTACAGAACTTGGGAGAAAATTCCTGAAGGCAAACGCGCTAACATGGGCAAGAACATCGACTTCTTGTTGAGCTATCAGCTAGGCTTTATGTATTGGCGATATTTCTTCTGGAACTTTATTGGAAGGCAAAATGATTTGCAGGGTTATGGCGATGTTACCAATGGCAACTGGATAAGTGGAATAGGTTTTATAGACGATTGGCGCCTTGGCCCTCAAAGCACCATGCCCGATGCCATGAAAAGTAACAAGGCAAAAAACACCTACTTCTTCTTGCCTTTAATTCTTGGAATAATTGGTTTGATATACCATTTCAAGAAAGCCAAAGAAGATGCTACTGTTGTAATGACCTTGTTCTTATTTACCGGATTTTTCATTATCCTTTATTTGAACTTCCCGGCGCATCAGCCACGTGAGCGCGACTATGCCTATGTGGGTTCATACCAAACCTTTATCATTTGGATTGGATTGGGCGTTTTGGCAATTGTAGATTGGCTGTCTAAGAAAATAAATAAAACCACTGCAGCGGCCGGCGCAACCATCATTTCACTGGCAGCAGTGCCTATTCTTATGGGCTTTCAAAACTGGGACGATCACGACAGAAGCAACCGTTTTACCGCGTTACATTTTGCAGAAAACTACTTAAATTCTTGCGAAAAAGATGCCATCCTTTTCACAAATGGCGATAATGATACCTATCCATTGTGGTATGCGCAAAACGTAGAAAACATTAGAAGTGATGTGCGCGTAATTAACATGAGTTTGCTAAATACAGATTGGTATGCAGACGGTTTAAAGCGCCAAGCATACGATAGTAAACCAGTAGATTTCTCTATGCGTTCAGATCAATACAAGCAAGGAAAAAGAGACTATGTAGTTTATTATGAAAACCCTGAGTTAGAAAGAAGGTATGGCATTAATAAAAACGATTACTATCCATTAAAAAATGTAATTGCCTTTATTAACGACGACAAAGACCCAATGGGGAATGTGCAAACACAAGGTGGAGAGGCTTTACGCTATTATCCTACCAAGCGTTTTAGCATTATTGTAGACCGCGAAGCTTGTTTAAAAAATGGGGTAGTAAAAGCAAAAGATGCTCCTTATATGCTCGATTCAATTAAGTGGGAAATTGGTAACAACAACCTCATGAAAGCAGATTTGATCCTGTTAGACATCATTTCTTCTAATATCAATACGCGCCCTATTTATTGGGCAATAACTACCGGCTCAGATGTGTACATGAACCTACAAGCTTACTTCCAATTAGAAGGACTTACCTATAGATTGGTTCCTATTTCAAACAATATACAAAGAGATGGAACCACCGGAAGAATAAATACCGACATCCTTTGGACCAACCTAATGGAGAAATTCAAATGGGGAAATATGGGCGAAGAAAAAGTTTATTTAGACGAAACTATTTTAAGGCAAACAAAGAACTTTAGAAACATCTTCTATCGCCTAGCCGAGACATTGGTGTTGGAAGGCAAAAAAGATTCGGCCATTAAAGCCATCGACTACTGTTTACAAGTGATTCCAAACAACAAAGTTCAATACGATGTGTTTGTGGTTAGGTTAATTGAAGGCTATTACCAAGCTGGTGCACCAGAAAAAGCAAACAACCTTGCTAAAGAACTCATGAAAATACACGACGATAAAGCGCGTTATTTTATGAGCTTTAAGAGCAAGCGCAATGCTGTTAAAACAGACATCGAAGACAATATCCAAATCATGAACTATATACAACAAGTGGTAAAGGGATACGGTCAAGATGCCTTGTCGAGTGAGTTTGAAAAACAAGTTACTGCCGCACAAACTGGCATGTAATACCAAACGGCAATCGGTGTAATTTAATCTTCTATTATGCTATAAAGCAAAAAAGCTGCGCTAATGGGCAGCTTTTTTGTTTTATTTGCACCACAATTACAACATGAGTCAATCTGCAATATATGGCGTGCACGCCATTAAAGAAGCCTTTACCGCGGGTAAGGAGCTAATAAAAGTAATGGTCCAAAAAGGCCTACAAAGTCAACAATTGGACGAAATTATGAGCCTTTGTCGCAAAAACGAGGTGCCCATTCAATACGTTCCAAGAGAAAAATTCTATTCTTTTAAAGATAAAAATCACCAAGGGGTGGTTGGCTACATTTCGCCCATCACCTATTTTAGCATAGAGCAAATTGTGCCGCAATTATTCGAAGAAGGCAAAACACCTTTCATTGTGGTTTTAGACAAATTAACCGACGTTAGAAATTTAGGCGCAATTGCCAGAACCGCCCTATGTGCTGGCGCACATGCCATAGTAATACCACAAACGGATAGCGCACAAGTAAGTGACGATGCCGTAAAAACCTCGGCAGGCGCCCTTCTCCAAATCCCAGTTTGCAGAGAAAAACACCTTAAAACAGTGGTAGAATTCCTCAACCAATGCGGATTTACCACCATGGCCTGCACCGAAAAAGCAAAAGAAAATATAGATCAGTTAGACCTAAGCGGCCCCTTGGCCATCATAATGGGAAATGAAGAAACAGGAATTAGTGCTGAAGTGCTGAAAAAATGCACCCACTTTGGCAAAATTCCCATGGATTTTGGCTTGGCATCCCTCAATGTTTCAGTTGCAGCCGGAATTGCCCTTTACGAAAGCATGATTCAAAGAAAATTATCAGGCAGTTAAACCGCTCCCAATATTAACTAAGCATAATTTTCTGCTTCACCACATCTATTTTGTCGCGCAATACCCTAAAAAACTGATTGCGCTGCTTCTCTCCTACACCGCTTATTAAGGTAGATTTTCGCAATAAATTATTCAGCCAAAGCTCGTTCTCATGCACAAATTCTGCACTGGTAGTGCTCATCATATTAAAGGTATTGTTACTCACATAAGCAATTTTGGTTGAACCAATATTTGCCAATATACTGTTGTTGCCAATCATTACCTCACTCTTGTATAGTTTAAAGTTTTCGCGGCCCGATTCACCCTTTTCTATTAGCTTACTGCTCTTTGTCGCCTTCTTTAACACCAAGTTCAGCTCTTCCACAAACAAATCACAAATGCGCAAAGCGTCCTGTTTACTGTTAAAAAATCCCGATTCAAAAAAGTACTCTACCTGCTTTAAATTGCTGTTTAAAGTGTCTTCGGTCCAAATCTCCACAGAATTAATTTCATTGTAATTTTTCAACATCTCCATGGCACTATCTAACATTTCCTGGTCTATTAACCGAGGATCAAAATTCACGTCTGCATAATCAGGCGAATTAAGTATCGATTTCAACCAATAAAACAACTTAAAGGCAATCAACTCCGAACTAAAAAAATGATGCCAAATGGGCACATCGTCTGCCCCATAAATAATTTGATTGTTTATAGAAGAGCCAATCTTTTTAACATCGCTAGAAATGAACATCAACCACAATTTAAAATTCTCTTTCTTATCGTCCAACTTCAGATAATCAAAAGTAACCTTGTTACTCATATGCTGAACTTCTGGGTCAAATGACACCCTAAAATGCTTACAGATTAAGGTAATTTCTTCTATGTTAAATAAGGTTTCACACCTTATTCTTCTATAAGCACTGTCTGTACTTAACTTTAACAAATCTGCCAATTCATCTACAAAAGATACATTAGCTGCCAAGGCCGATTTCACCCGCTGTAGAAACTGCTCTTGTATCAATTTTGATTTCTGTTCCATGATAAACTTTCTTGAATTGCCTTGCAATATTTAAACCAATTAATTGCAAGATACGCAAATTTTTAAAATCAAAGAACGGCTATTTCACCGCCATTGCCTTTAACTCAGATTCCTTAATTACTTTACCCCATTTAACAATACCCTTTGAATCAAAACAAGTTAAGGTTAATTCGCGCGAGCCCCTTGCAGCGCCAGCAATGCTAATGGTGCAATAATTGTTCTCCACAACCAAGGTATTGGCCTCTCGCATTGGGTTTTTTGCCTCCAGAGAACTAGCTAAATTGCTAGCACCAGCTGTAAGCGCACTGCAGGTTAAATCGTACAAAGGATAACCCAATTTAGCCACAACACCCTCATCCTTTAACAACTCCGTGTGGTGCCTATCCCCACTTAAAAAAACCACCCCACTAATTTTTTGGTCCACTATAAAACGAATAATCTCCGCACGCTCCTTCTTATACAAATTAAACGACTCCTTGTCTGTAACCTCATTCAAAAACTGTCCGCCCACACAAACAAATTTAAACGAAGCCCTGCTATGAACAAGTTTGTTTTTTAACCAACTCATTTGCATAGAACCCAACTGCGACTTTGCATCAAACTGCTCCTTTATTTCAGACTCATCCCTAAACCAGCGGTCATCCAACATAATAAACTCTGCATCGCTATACCTAAAATTATGGTAAACCCCCTCGTCGTTTTCGCCAGCAGTTTTGTTTCCCCAATACGCATTAAATAAACTCCGAGCCGTTTGCTTAAACTCAAAATGCTTATTGGCATCATTGTCGCCATAATCGTGGTCGTCCCAAGTGGCATAATTATTCCGAACCGCCAACAACGGCTGCAAATTTGGTTCAGACCGAGTGTGTAAATACCGGTACGTCATAGCGCTTTTACTGCTGTAATCTACCTCACGCATATAGGTATTATCGCCCATCCAAAGCATAAAATCGGCAGGCGTATTATACATGGCCTTTAAAATTTCTGTGCTGCCGCCGTACGGCTTGCCCGGCCTATCATAGGCACTGTCGTTAATGTATAAACAAGACCCCAACATAAAAGTAAAATTAGGCGGAGAGCTGCGCCATTCCCACAAAACCTTGGTCTTAAATTGCAACGGGTAATTAAAGCGCTGCACCACCGAATCCAATACAATTTGATATTCGTATGTGCTGCCCATTTTTAAGCCACTCAACACAAATTTTTTTATGTTTTCCTGGCAATATTCTTGACCCCAATTCGCCAAGCGCTCGCTTTTCCAAGCCTCCTTGCTGCCCAACAACCTATACCTTACCTCGGTGCTAGCGTTGCATCTTGTCTGAACCCAAATTAAGCATTCTGTGTGTTCTGCATACCCCAACATTGGGCCCGCAACTACTTTTCCAACTTGGTTTTTTTGTGCCATTACGGTCTGAACCAAAGCCATGCTGAAAAATAAAATAAACGATAACTTTCTTTTCATTTGTATGTCAAATGTACAGTTAAAAATAGTTTAGCAAAAATCTTTAATTAGGTTTGCACACAACATGAACCAAAATACAGATAAGCCAGATTCTTACCAAGCATTTATGCTCGATGATGCCACCAAGGGCAAGTGGTACAGAATTGTATTCGATTTAAAAAAGCAATTTGGCAAGAAGCCAGATATGAACGGAATTCTCTTCCTTATTGGCATGAGAGAATTTGGCCAAATGCGAGAATTTGCCAAAGACGAAAAAATGGACCTCATGCACATTGCCACTTGTAAACTACTAAGCTACGAAGGTTATTATAAGCTAGACTTTGTAGACGAAGACGGTTGGCCACACTACCAAATGATCAAAAACCTGCCCTACGTTGATTTGCTTAGCCAAGAAAACCGACTAAAAAAACTGGTGGTAGATTACTATATAGACAATGAATTGTTCGAAGACGAAGTTCAAGCAGAAACCGCATAAACCTCATCCAAAGCAGCCTTTATAATTTCACATGCTAGGTCAATTTCTTCTATGGTAATTGTAAGCGGCGGCGCCATGCGCAATCGATTAGAAGCAAACAAAAACCAATCGCTTATGAGGCCTCTGCGCAAGCAAGATTGAACCACCATCAAGGTGTTTTCAAAACTGTCTAACTCCAACGCCAACATCAATCCTTTGCCAGAAATACTCACAATGGCATTATGCTGCAAATTAGCCCTAAACCTTGCTTCTTTTAGCACAACCTCGTCCATAAAATTCCCGTCCAAAAGCACTTTTATTCCGGCCAAAGCCGCCGCTGCCACCACCGGGTGACCACCAAAAGTGGTTATATGACCCAAAATGGGCTTGTCTGCCAATAAATCCATTTTTTCCTTTGCCGAAACTACTGCGCCAATAGGCATTCCTGCGCCCAAAGCTTTGCCCAACAACAAAATATCGGGCACCACACCGTAATGCTCAAAGGCAAACATTTTCCCTGTTTTACCCATGCCACTTTGTATCTCATCAAAAACCAAAAGGGCACCAATTTCATCGCACTTGGCCCGCAAAGCTTTTAAAAACGCGTCATTTGCCGCAATATAACCCGCCTCTCCTTGAACCACCTCCGTGATTACACAAGCGGTACCCACTTCTATACGCGTAACATCCTCCAAATTGTTAAACTGTATAAAAGAAACGCCCGGCAACAAAGGCCTAAAGGCCTGCTTATAATACTCATCGCTATTTAAACTTAAGGCAGCATGACTACTCCCGTGATAGGCGTTTTTACACGCTACAAGGCCCCACTTACCCGTAACACGCTTCGCCAATTTTAGCGCCAAATCGGTAGCCTCAGCACCCGAATTTAACAAGTAAACACTGTTGAGCGAGCTAGGCAGCAAATCACATAAGCGCTGAGCCAATTGCGCCTGGGCAGATTGCACAAACTCGCCATAAACCATCACATGCTGATGCAAATCCATTTGGGCAATCATGGCATTTTTAACCGCTTGGTTTCCATGCCCAAGGTGGTTTACACTGATTCCAGAAATTAAATCCAGGTATTTCTTTCCCGTAACATCAAACAAATAATTCCCCTCGGCCCTAGCAATTTCAAGCATCATCGGAAAATGGGTGGTTTGCGCTTGGTGCATTAAGAAGCTTTGTCTGTTATTCATCTTTCGTTTTTTTTCGATTCAAACCAAAATGTTTTTACCGCCACAAAAGTAATACCTCACCAAACCTTATCAAAACCTTAATTCTCTAAACCTCTTTGCAATAATTTTACTAAATTTCCTTAATTACAAGTCGTCAAATACCCTTATCAAAACTCAAATTCTTTTTAAACTTATACCGACTATACAAAATATATTGTCCAATTTCGACAAATATCCATTGTGCTATTATTTTGTTATATGGGCATTTACCATGGTAAATTTATCAAATAGCTTTGGGTTATTTAATAATTGCAATTGGTATTACGGGTAATTGGTCTGCCAAAATTAAATCCAGAGCCTGAAGGCACGTAGGCATAATAGTCTTAATTCTACCCACTATATTCCACATAGAGCCAATTTTATAGAAATCTAAGGTAATTGGTTAGCTAAAATTAAACCAATGAAAAAGCCTAAACTGCTATTATCCAATGCCTAATTCCTATAAAAACACCGCAGCGCATTTTTTGTAAAAATTATCCCAATTTCAAACCACCAACTAACCTCATTAAAGGCCCAATTCTCTTAAAACCTCCTTGCAATAATTTTGCTAAAAATTAACCAATGAAAAATTGCTAATCAACCTCATCAAAACCCTCATTCTTTATTGACCTTATGCGCAATAGTTTTGTAAAAATTAATTTAAAAATATCTCCTTCTGCTAAAACAGAATAGGCCATGTGCTACCTTCGCAGTTCTAAAATTATGATAAATAAACAAAAAATAGCCGTTGCAAATGGCGATGGAATTGGTCCGGAAATTATGGACGCCGTATTAAAAATTTTCCAAGCTGCCAATGTACCCCTTGAGTATGAAATGATTGACATGGGTAAAGCCTATTACGAGAAAGGTTTTAGCACCGGTATGACCCCAGAGGCAAAGGAAAGTGTAGAGTCGCTCGGAATTTTATTTAAAGGTCCAATGGAAACGCCCAAAGGAAAAGGCGTAAAATCAATTAATGTAACTGCCCGTAAAACTTGGAGCACTTACGCAAACCGCCGCCACTTTAGGTCAATTAGTGGCGTAAACACCGTGTTTTCTAAAGCAGGAATTCCCATAGACCTCACCATCGTGAGAGAAAATATTGAAGGCACATACGGCGGCATAGAACACATGCTTACCCAAGATGTTGCCCTTTGCAGAAGGCTTATCACCAGACCCGGCAGCATTCAGGTGCATAAATTTGCCTTCGAAATGGCCAAAAAAGAAGGCTTCAAAAAGGTTACATGCGCACACAAAGCCAATATCATGAAGCTAACCGATGGCCTTTTTCTAGAAACCTTTTACGAGGTGGCTAAAGACTATCCAGAAATTGAAGCCAACGATATTATTGTAGACGATTTGGCCATGAAATTGGTGAGCAAACCACAACAATTTGAAGTAGTGGTTTTAACAAACCTACAAGGCGATATCATGAGCGATTTGTGCGCAGGATTAGTGGGTGGTTTAGGCTTTGCCCCATCGGCAAATATTGGCGATCAAATTTCAATTTTTGAGGCTGTTCACGGAACCGCGCCCGACATTACGGGTAAAAACCTGGCAAACCCAACTGCGCTTTTATTGAGCAGTTTTATGATGTTGCGCCATTTAGGACTAATGGACCATGCAGATTCCATTGAAAACGCATTGCTCTTTACCTTAGAAAACGGGCAACATACTGGCGATTTTGGCGAGAAGTCGAAACCGTCATTAAGCACCACAGAATTTACCCAAGCTATCATTGAAAACCTAGGCAAAAAGCCTACGCAACCAGTAAATCGCAACAGTGCTATTTCTGCTACCTTTCATTTGCCACAGAAACCGCAACAACAAAAAATGATGCTGGGCAATGCCCGCAAAGAGGAAAAAATTGTGGGTGTAGACCTCTTTATTCAATCAGAAAAAACCGGGCTAGAAATTGCTCAGGCCATCCAAAAACACAACACTGCCAATTGCGAGCTACTCATGATTTCGAACAGAGGAACGCAAGTTTGGCCAACAGGCTCCGTTTTCACAGAATGCGTAGACCAATATAGGGTTCGTTTCGAAACCCAAAATAACAGCCCACTCACCTTAAGCCAAATGCTTAGATTAAGCGAAAGTGTAGGCGGCGAATTCTTTGTATCCTCCGTGGAAATCCTTCGCCAGTTCAACGGCAAAGCGGCCTATTCATTGGCACAAGGGCAATAAAAATTATTCAATATAACCAATTTCCACTCCGTCTAAATTTTCGATGGAGCGGAAATTACTTTGTAATTTTCCAAAATCTGCCTCCATTACGGCATCTCTGCTGCTGTCTTTAAACCAAATCAAGACCTTGCCTTTTAGCACGCCCCGCTTTTCATAATCGCGTTTGGCCTCGCCCAAAAACGGACTATATTGGCATTTTTTGCCCGTTAACCACCAAACCATATCAGGGAAATTTGACACCAAATCGCCCTCCTGCAAGCGCTGCAAGTGGCCCATGCCTTTGTAAGCCTGCCATTTTGGGGCGTTAAATCCGCCCGCGCCCGCTATGCGGCAGTGGTATTGTTGTTTCCAAACGCCTACGGTCTGAACCAAAATCATGGCAACAAGCACCCATTTTCCTTGAGTACCCATGCGTGTCCAATGAAGTAAAAAGAGGGCGGGCAAAAGCATCAAAGGCATCCATAAAATAGACAAATAACGTGGCAATTGTGCCATTGACAAGTGTTCTTCCAAAAGTAATAACAAGAGAAAACCCAAACCCATAAGTAAAACCAGCAGGTTTACCTTGCGCATTTTCCCATGAAGTATTTTTAGGTTCCAAAAACCAAAGGCCATGCAAACAAGAAACATCAAAATAGCCGCAAATAATTTATTACCCGAGAGTATGCCCTGCAAGATTGCTTTCGTGTTTTCGCCAAAGGCCAATAAATTGAGTTTAGAGGCCACTTGATGTTCGCCTAAAGCGTTTGTGCCAAGCAGCGCATTTCGACAAAACCAAAGGCCTGCTAGCATCATTGCTGGAAGCAAATGCCAAACAAGGTCCCAAGCGCGTCTTTTCTCCAAAAACCAAAACAAGGCAATTCCGGGTAACAAAAACCAACCTACATACCGCTGCAAAACCAATAAAGAGAAAAAGACAGCCCCAAACCACAAATCTTTTGGTTTAGCCCGAACCAAAAAAAACAAATATGCCAGGAGAAAAGTAACAGCGCCAGCTTCGGAAAGGGCAAACAAATAAACGTGTGCAAAGTTAAAGTAACTTCCCGCGCCAAATCCAAAAACCAATAGAAGATGCCACCCACTAAACCACAAACGCAATATTTTGACATAGAAAAAAAGACTAAGGTTAAAGAAGGCAAATTGCAAAACCAGCGCAAAACTGAGGGGGTTTAGGCCTAAAAAGTAAGCCGTACTTAATAAAATAGGGTAAAGAGGTGGGGCATTGAGGTAGGCAAAATTGTCGAATTGAAGAAACCCCTTGCCCTCACTTAAACTTTGGGCTACAGAAAAATAATTTGCCGAGTCTACGCTTAAACCTATTCCGTACCCCGAAAAGCCTATCCACAAAAGGAAATTCAAGAGTGCGACAATTGCCAGTAGCAGCAAATTCTCTTGGTTAATTAGCGTCTTCTTCTCCATAATTGGCCCCATATTATCATCATTGCACAAGGAATACCAATCCAAATAAGTTCAGATTTTATGACCGCCAGGCCTTTGCCTTTAAAGAAACTTACCGCGCTCATGGGCGAAACCTTGATGGGTCGAAATGGGAAAAAATAACGGGAATTCTCGAAAGGAGAAAAAAACGCAACGCCCAAACCGCCTGTTGTCATTGCGTCTAGCATAGAATGCGACAAGCACGACATAAAGAGAAATAAAAAGCTTTGCAGGCGTGTATTGGGTTCAAACCGAAATAAAAGCGCAACAATTAGGCTAATTATAAAAGCAAAGAAAATGGAATGCGAAAAACCACGGTGTCCCCAGAAGGAATTGTAGGGAATGCCGGCGTAAAAACCAATGGCGTCGAAATCTGGGAGAACAGACAAAAAGACGCCCATGCCTAAAAGGAAGGTATTGGGTTTGCTTATAAATCCTAATTGGCTGAAGCCAAAAGCTGCGGCTGCATGTCCAAATGCAGAGGCCATTATACTGCCAAACTAGCTTTCATTAAACTATCGAACAAGCCTCTGCCATCTGTATTGTAAAGATTGGCATCTATAACGCGTTCTGGGTGTGGCATCATGCCAAAAACATTTCTGCCTTTATTGCAAATTCCAGCTATATTTTCTAGCGAACCATTTGGATTGGCAAGCTCATTATACTGGGCATTTTCATCGCAATAGCTAAACAGAATCTGGTCGTTTGCCTTTAAATCTGTTAGGGTTTGCGTATCGCAATAAAAACGGCCTTCGCCATGTGCTACCGGAATTTTATAGGCCTTTGTTAGGCTCAACTCACTTGTGATATGAGAATTATTGGTTTCGGGTTTGATAAAAACGTTTTTGCAATTAAACTTTTGGTTCTCGTTGTGCAACAATGCGCCTGGCAACAAATGGCTTTCACAAAGAATTTGAAATCCATTACAAACACCCCAAACCAATCCGCCTTTACTTGCAAACTCAATTACATTTTGCATGATGGGCGAAAAACGGGCAATGGCACCACTTCTTAAGTAATCGCCGTAACTAAAGCCCCCGGGCAAGAAAACCAAGTCTACGCCTTGTAAATCGTGGTCTTTGTGCCACAGTGCTACTGTTTCGCAACCAAATTGATTTTGAAATGCATAAATGGCATCTTGATCGCAATTTGAACCTGGGAAAATAACTACGCCTACTTTCATGTGCTGGTGATTTTATCTTGCACAAATTTAAGGCGAATAAATCAAATCGCCTATTTGATATACAAGAAAAATGCAATCGGCAGCATTCCTGGGGCTAAAGTATGCTTTGAGCCTGGTGCTTGTTGCACGGCAACGGGCAAGGTTACGTTCAGAGAAACCTCAGAAAAGGTGATTTTACTTTGCGAAGGCAACAGGGTGATATATTGCTTACATCCACTGCTAAAATTAGGCGATGGGGTGGCAAATATTTTATTTTGAATGGCAGGATCACTTGGTTCAACCATAAGGGTAAATGAATTTAACAGGTTTTTCTTGCTGCGGTCGTTCTTATCGTAAATAATTAACCGGGGATTGCCCAAATTGAAGAAAGATTTATCAATGGTACCCACTTTCATTAAATCAATGGTTTCGAAGCCGTTCTCCAAAAAATAGCTGAATTTCTGCGCTATTTCTATGTTTCTTGGATTTGGAGTTGGTTGCTGAGCCAATACCTGGTTGGTATAAAAAGCGGCAAACAGCAACACGATGTTTAAAAGGATTTTCTTCATGTTCATGGTACCTGCAAAATAAGTGCCTTTCTTTCTAAAAATTATCTTTAATCTTTTTGCAACATTTAACTTAGGGTAAAAAACTCTGCTTTTTCTGTTTGGTGCGACCTAATTACGCCGGCACTTACCAAAGCTGCTAGCATGCGCTGGGCGCGCCACCTGGAAATATTGAGCAGTTTACAAATTTCTTTTAGGGTGGCTCGGTGGTTTTTTTCTAAATGCTTTAAAACACCTCGCTCATGGTCGGTATATTTTATAATATTGGGTATGTGGCCGTGACTTCTTTTAAGAACATCTACCACAATTTTACTTGCCAACAACGATTGGTCCTTAACCCTAATATGCGCCCACCAATTGCCCTCTTCATCTTTGGCATAATAAGGCTTGCTTTTCCCTTCAGGGATTCTGGCTTCAAGCACTGTTTTGTCTCCAAAATATCATTCTCACCGCCTGCAATCCTTAATAATAGTGGGTGAACAGCCATTTATCTCCTTAATCTTTTTTAATAAGCCAAAGGCCAAAAAACGTTAAAGCCCCATTTAAAACCAACAGCTCAATGCCAATTTGATAAGTCCAACCCATATAGGCCGGCATAAAATTTTGAAAGAGGTAACACAACAATGGCGAAAGAATACACACAACGGGAGTATACAAATCTTTCACTTGGTGTTTGGTTAAAATGCCAAAAGCAAATAAGCCCAGTAACGGCCCATAGGTATATCCCGCAATGTCTAATAAAATGCCAATAATGGATTTGTTGTTTAGAATTTTAAAATAATAAACCATCAATAAAAACAAAAAGGCAAACCCCAAATGCACCATTTTCCGGGTGTTCGACTGTTGCACTTCACTTAGGTTTTTATTGCGTTGTATGCCCAAAATATCTAAACAAAAAGAAGAGGTAAGCGCTGTTATTGCGCCATCTGCCGAAGGAAATAATGCCGATATTAACCCAATTATAAAAATCAATGAAACCCAAACTGGCAAGTGACTTAAAGCAATGGTTGGAAACAAGTCGTCTCCTTTTACCGTAATTCCTTTGCTGGTGGCGTATAAATATAAAACGCCTCCCAAAAGAAGGAATAAAAAATTAACCAAGACCATCACAGAGCTAAACAAAACCATGTTCTTTTGAGCGCCGCCCAACGTCTTTACACTAATGTTTTTTTGCATCATTTCCTGATCCAAACCTGTCATGGCAATGGTAATAAATGCACCACCAATAACTTGTTTTATAAAATATTTTTTATCCAAAACATCAAAATTAAAAACCTGAAGATGCCCGCTATCTCCTAAGCTGCTGAGGGTTTCTGTAAAGCTCATGTGAAGATCGTCCATGATATAAAAAACACAAACCACCAAAGCCAACAGCATAAAAAATGTTTGCAGTGTATCTGTCCAAACAATGGTCTTTACGCCACCCTTAAATGTATATAACAAAATCATGAGCAAAATGATTAGGGTGGTTGTATGAAAATTGATTCCTAATTGATTTAGCACAAATATTTGCAATACATTAATCACCAAATAAAGCCTTAAGGTAGCGCCCAATGTTCTTGAAATGATAAAAAATATGGCGCCCGTTTTATAGGAAGCCATGCCAAAACGCTGACCTAAATAATTATAAATAGAGGTAAGTTTCAAGCGATAATAAAGCGGCAACAAGACAAAGGCTACCACAAAATATCCAATAAAGTACCCAATAACAACCTGAAAATAACTAAACTTAGCAAACTCAACCGTGCCAGGAACAGACACAAAGGTAACGCCCGACAGAGAGGTGCCAATCATTCCAAAGGCCACTAAAGCCCAATGACTGCTTTTGTTGCCAATAAAAAACGTCTCGTTATTGGCATTTCTTGAGGTATAGTATGCTACGCCCAAAAGAACTAAGAAGTAGACTAAAATAACGGTTAAAAACAAGGCAGATTCCATAAGGCAAAACTAATCAGTTACCTTAATCAATCAAGTGAAGTTAACCACAAATAGCTTGATGCGTCTATTATTTATTGCGGCGTTAATGGCACTCCAGTCAATTGCATTAAAGAAAGAATCACCAGAATAACCAAGAACGACACAATTAACGGCTTCCTCATGGTTTTTTTAGGATAGTCGTCTTCGTTCGTAAAATATTTTCTAAAAACAAACTCCACCAACAAAGCCCCCTGAATAAAGTTTAGGGCAAAAGTAGTACCTGGTCCGCGCCATTCTGTTGAAGAAACCAAGGCCGTAACCAGGGCCATGGCAAATGAAACCAATAATGCCAAGTTTCCTGCAGCCTTCAGGCCTTTATCGTACAAGTTTTGCCTTAGCAGAAATCCGCCAAAAACCGGACTAAAAAACACGCAAAAACCCAGCACCACCCAACGCGAATAAATAGCAAATAACGCGGGTTTTCTCTCCTCTTGTTCCATTTTCTAAAAACTTTTTTAATAATTATTTTGGTTCGAACCGACCTTTAATAAAAGTGTTGACGGTTGCTTTTGTTCCATATTTTTATGAGGATAAACCCAAATAGCATGCCGCCCAAATGCGCAAAATGGGCCACATTATCGGATGGATTGGCCGAAATCCCTTGGTACAATTCAAGCGCGCCGTACATAATCACAAAATACTTGGCTTTAATTGGAAATGGAATAAACAACATCATTAAAGTAGTATTTGGAAACAACATGCCAAAGCCCAATAAAAGCCCAAACACCGCGCCACTGGCACCCACCATGGGTACATTCATTTTGCGCGAAAGCATGTAATCGGTAATCTCTTTGGCGCTAGATAAAAATTCTGGGTTATTGGGTTCGCGTTGCCAACCAGTTAAAAAATCTACCACATGAATGTCATTTGCCAAAAAGGAATCTCGCTGAATTAGCTTAAGAAACGAGTCATAATCTGCCTGTAAATAAAAATCAGAAATAGCAGCCTTCACTTGATATATTTCAATGGCATTGATGCCAATTTGTAAGGAAGCAGCGCCAAATGCGGTTACAAAATAATAGATAAAAAACCGCTTTGCACCCCAGTAATTCTCCAATACACTGCCAAACATCCACAAGGAAAACATATTAAAAAACAAATGCGTGAAAGAGCCATGCATAAAAACATGGGTAAGGAGCTGATAAGGTTTAAAAAACTTTGATTCTGGATAGTATAAACCAAGCACTTGGTTCATGTTAAAAAACCCTCTGCTTTCTAATGCTAAATAAGCCAGAAAACAAAGTCCATTTATAATCAATAAATTCTTTACTACCGGTGGAAAATTGGAAAAGCTACTTGGTCGGTTCGACTGATACATGAAATTTTTTTTTGCAAAATAAGTCTAAAAAAAGGAATAGTCTATGTTACCCTATAAAGTGCGGCATCAAATTGAGCTAAAACATTTTGCCAATGTCTTGCAAAGTAAGCTTGCTAACACATGGTCGGCCATCTGGCGAATACTGCGGCTCCGAGCAGGCAAACAGTTCATCCACCAATCTATTCATCTCCTCTAGTTTTAGTCGCAACCCTTGCTTTATAGCCGCCTTTTTGGCGAGTGTTTTTGCCACATTTTTATGCTTTCCAATTTCACTTTGCTTATTAACCTTATACATTTCAATAATGCCCATTAGCAGTTCTTGCTCATCTTCGAGGTGCAATTCGGCCGGCAAACCATTGATAACAAACGCGTTTTTTCCAAATGCATTTACGGTAAAACCCAAGGCTCCCATTTCGGGCAAAATCTCTTCTAAAATGGCCTCATCACCTACCGACAGGTTAACCACCTTTGGAAACAACAATTGTTGACTCGCTATGGGATTGTGCTCCAAGGCATTTAAATATTTTTCGTATAAGATTCTTTCGTGGGCGGCTTGCTGATGAATCAACATCAAACCGCTTTTTATGGGCGTAACAATATATTGATTGTTTAACTGAAAAAAAACGCGAGAATCAACAATGTCTTCTGTATTTGTTGGCAACAAAGAGACTTGCGTATGCTCATTAATTAGCACTTCAGATGACTTCTGAAAAAGCGTCTCCCAATGTTGCGCGTTTTGTTTTCTTTGCTCTTGGTAAATCTCCTTAAAGCCACCCCAATCTGGCTTGCTAACAGTAGCATTCATGCTCGAAAACGACTTAAGCTCATTGGTACTTGGTGGATTTAACTGCAATTGCATAAAACGGTTGTCGTCAAAACGCTCCTCCCCCGGACTCTGCACATATTCGCCCAAAGCCTTTCTCACCACTGCCCTCAAAATCTGATACACATTTCTATCATCCTCAAATTTTACCTCTGTTTTTGTAGGGTGAATGTTAATGTCTATTTGAGCAGGGTCTATGTCTATTTGTATCACATATAACGGAAATTGTTCCTTGCTAATGGTTCCTTCAAAGGCATTGCTAACAGCATGGTTGAGATAAGGATCTTTAAAAAATCTTCTATTAACAAAGAAAAACTGCTCCCCCCTAATTCGTTTGGCAAATTCTGGCTTGCCAATAAAACCCTTTACGTGTATAATACTGGTTTGCTCATCCAATTCAATTAAATCTTCCTCGGCGCGACCACCAAATACGGAACAAATGCGCTGTTTAAGGGTTTCGCTTGGGTAATCCAATTGAACTTCATCGTTGTGATACAGTTGAAATTTTATGCTCGGATTAGCCAAAGATGCCCTGTTAAATTCCTCCGCTATATGTTTCCACTCAACCGGATTAGATTTCAAGAAATTTCTCCTAGCCGGAATATTATAAAACAGGTTTTTTACGGTGATATTGGTTCCAACAGCCGTTGCAACTGGCTCTTGTTTCTTCACAGAAGAGCCCTCCACCAAAATATAAGTACCCAACTCATCAGATTCCCTTTTAGTCTTCATTTCCACGTGAGCAACAGAGGCAATACTTGCCAATGCTTCTCCCCTAAAACCCATGGTATTTATCTTGAAAATATCCTCTGTCTGAACAATTTTCGACGTTGCATGTCGCTCCCAACACATGCGGGCATCAATTGCACTCATTCCACTCCCATTATCTACGATCTGAACCAAGGATTTTCCTGCGTCTTTTATGAACAAGATAATTTCGGTACTCCCTGCGTCGATTGCATTGTCGAGCAATTCCTTCACAATAGAGGATGGCCTTTGAATAACCTCCCCTGCTGCTATTTGACTCGCCACATGGTCTGGCAAAAGTTTTACTATATCTGTCATACCAATACAAATCACCCGCTTTTTTTTCAGACTTTTTATACTGTGGAGAACTTTCAACTAAAACATCGTTAATAAGTTATGTTTAGGTGCAATGAAAATGTGCCACTTATTTTGCTTTTTTGTAAAGTAAAATGCTAAAAACCACCCACCTTATATTATTTGCGCTGCTCGTTTCCTTGATTTCCAAAGTAACATTTGCCCAAAATCATGTCATCAATTGGCAAAAGAACAATCCTTGGGTAGATTCTGTGATGAATACCCTCACCTTAGACGAGAAAATAGCACAGCTTTTTACCGTTGCCGTTTGGACACAAAGAGACAGCAATTACTTAAAAGACATTGAAAAACTGGTAAAAGATAATAAGATTGGTGGCCTAATGTTTATGAAGGGCACACCACATAAGCAGGCTGTTTTAACCAATAGATATCAAGCTGTGGCCAAAGTGCCACTGCTCATTAGCATTGACGGAGAATGGGGCTTAAACATGAGACTAGATAGCACGCCCGTGTTTCCAAGACAAATGATTCTAGGTGCCGCTAACAATGCAAGCCTAACAGAAGAAATGGCCGCAGAAATTGCCAAACACTGCAAGCGACTGGGCATTCATGTAAATTTTGCGCCAGATATAGATGTAAATAACAACCCTGCTAACCCTGTTATAAACGACCGAAGTTTTGGCGAAAATAAATATGTGGTGGCAAAACAAGGTATAGCTTACATGAAAGGGCTTCAAAACAACCATGTCTTGGCCACCGCAAAACACTTTCCCGGCCACGGAGATACCGAATCTGATTCGCATTTTAATTTGCCTGTAATCAAAGGAAACAGAAAGCGACTAGATTCGTTGGAATTATACCCTTTTAAAGAGTTAATAAAGAACGATGTTGGTAGCATTATGGTTGGGCACTTGTTTGTGCCCGCAATAGACACTACCAACAATAGGGCCAGTTCAATATCGCCCTTAACCGTAAAAAAACTGCTAAAAGAAGAGATGGGTTTTGAAGGCCTTATTGTAACCGACGGACTAAACATGAAAGGGGTTGCAAATTATGCGGCGCCTGGAGAAGTGAGCGCTAAAGCCTTGGCCGCAGGAAACGAACTTTTGCTCTTTGTAGAAGAAGTACCACAAAGCATTTTTTGGATCAAAGATTATATGAGCTGTGGTTTAATTTCGGAGGCAGAGGTAAACAATGCCTGCCGAAAAATATTAATCACTAAACATTGGGCAGGACTAAACAAATACAAGGCCATTGAATTGGCCAATTTGAATCAAGATTTAAATTGTTGTGCAACCGATTTACTCATTAAAAAAGTGATTAAACAAGGCATTGTGGTTGCCAAAAACATGGACAACCTCATTCCTTTCGAATCGCCCGAAAAGTATAAAATTGCCAGCCTTGCGGTGGGCAATAATCAGTTCACCAGCTTCCAACAAACGCTTTCTAATTATGTAAAAGCCGATTATTATTCTATCGATAAAAGCGAAAGTTTGGCCGCATTTGATTCCATGTTTTCTAACATGCAGCGCTATAACCTAGTGATTATTAGCCTACATAATACCAGCAGGTTTGTGAGCAGAAAATTAGGCCTCACACAAGCTCAAATCTCCTTTATCAATCGCTTAATTCTTGATAGGAAGTGCATTTTGGTGAACCACGGCAATCCATACATTTTACAGTATTTTACCCAAGCAAGAAATGTAATAGTTGCCTATGAAGATTTGCCCTTATATAATCAATTAGCCGCACAAGTTTTAATGGGGGCAATTCCTTCTAAAGGTAAAATGCCCGTTTCGGTAACAGCCGCCTTTCCGCTTGCTTCAGGAATTATGACTGAACCCATTCAACGCTTCGAATATGTGATGCCAGAAGAAGTGGGTGTTGACCATTTTGCCTTAAGTTTTATAGACACCATGGTGTTGCAAGGAATTAAAGAAAAGGCAATGCCTGGTTGCCAGGTTTTTATTGCACAAAATGGCAAAGTAATTTATAACAAATCATTCGGCTCTTTTACCTACGATACAAGTTCAACTAAAGTCCAGAATTACCACCTATACGACTTAGCCTCACTCACAAAAGTGTTGGCCACCACCCTTGCCATCATGAAGTTGTATGATGAAAAGGCCATTGGATTAAATGACAAGCTAGGCCTTTACTTGCCATTCTTAAGAGGCACCGCAAAAGAAAAAATCAGCATCAAGGATGTTTTGCTCCACCAAGCGGGCTTCCCTGCCTTCATTCCATTTTACAAAAGAACCATTATCAATGGAAAGCTCGATACAGCGTGGTATAGCAATAAAAAAACAGATAAAAATTGCCTGCAATTAACAGATAGCCTTTGGATTGATAAAAATTGTGAGCAAGAGATGTTCAATGTTATTGCCATGGCCGATTTAAGAACTTCGGGTGAATATTTATATAGCGACTTGGGATTTATTTTACTCAGAAAACTAGTCGAAAATGTAAGCAATATGCCATTCGAAGCCTTTATGAATGAACATTTCTACGACCCCCTCTCTATTGCAAATTTATCCTTTAATCCGCTTAAAAGTGGAGTGCCTAAAGCAAGCATAGCCCCAACAGAAATGGATACCGCCTTTAGAAAGCAATTGTTGCAAGGTTATGTTCATGATCCAGCAGCTTCAATGTTAGGTGGCGTAAGCGGGCATGCAGGTTTATTTGGCAATGCAAACAGCGTGGGCATTTTAATGCAAATGTTGTTAAATGAAGGAATATACGGCAATGTGCGCGTCTTAAAAGCCTCAACCGTTCAACTATTTACAAGCAAACAAAACAAAAAATCAAGGCGCGGACTTGGTTTTGATAAGCCAGAAACAAATCCGTTAAAGCCTTCCCCAACAGGTTCGGAATGCTCTCCACTCACCTTTGGTCATACCGGCTTTACAGGGGTTTGTGCTTGGGCTGATCCAAAAACGGATTTGGTTTATGTGTTCTTGTCGAACCGCGTTTACCCCAATGCAGAAAACAACAAATTGGCTCAATCCAATCTTCGCACGCGCATTCAGGACTATATTTACGAAGTAACCCGTAAGAAATAACCTAAGTGCTTCAAAAATAAATTATTGCGAATTTTGCAAATTTGTGAATTAATGGTGCACAACATTTGGATTTGATACAAATTAATCTACCTTTGAATTTCATATTATTTTATTCATGAACATCTACATTGGAAATTTAAACTGGAGCACAACTGAAGATGAGTTGCGCGGCCTGTTTTCGCAGTATGGCGAAGTATCAAGTATTAACATCGTTAATGACAAGTTTACTGGCCGTAGCAAAGGATTCGGATTTGTTGAAATGCCAGAAAACACTGGCGCACAAAACGCAATCAACTCTCTAAATGGTCAATCTTTCAAAGACAGAAACATTACCGTTAACGAAGCTCGTCCACGCGAAGAAAGACCTAACCGTGAAAGAAGGTCTTTTAACAACGACAGAGGAGACAACAGAAGATCTTATTAATATTCTTAATTAAGAACTCAACAAAAAAGCCGATCAGAAATTCTAATCGGCTTTTTTTATGCTAGTTATGCAATTTCATTATGCCCTTGATAAATTATTCCGATAAACCTGTTTTCTTCAAACCATTTTCCTGCAAAAAACACAAAACGAAAACTACCCTACTCATACAATTACTAAAATCAAATTAGGCCAAATGGCAATTTGATTTTAGTGGGATAAATGCAGAAAGACAAGGTTTTTTGTCTACATACATTTGGACTATTAAATATTGCGCATCGGTATAAATTACAATTAATTGGTTTTAGAGGCTATTAGTCTTTCCTTTTTATCTTGTTTTTCTGGGCTAAGCTCATTAAATTTATCTTTTTGTAATAGCCAACTTTGCTCCCTTCTACCCAAACAATTAGCTTTTGACCATATTTTAAGTTGTTGCTCTTAAGCTTGTTCCAAGATTTAATTTCCTTTGCCGTTACATCAAACCAATCGGCCATATCGCCCAGGTTATCCCCTTTTTTAACGGTATACAAAAGTTTCTTTTTGCTAAATTTTGTTGTATTCTGTTTTGCTCCAGCAAGGGTGTCTATAGATTCCTCCTGAATCTTTTTGATTGGATCAGCCAGTATTTCGCTGCTGTTTATGGGCCTATAAACCGAATCCTTTAGGAGAATAAATTCTTTAGATTTGCTTTTTGGAACCCTAATAAAATAACCTTCTACCGAAAACGGAATAATATCTTTCCTAAAAACCGGATTTAACTCGCGCAGTTCTTCAATGCTCACGCCTGTTACAGACGATATTTGCTGAAAAGAAAGCCATTTATTCACAAGCAAAGAATCGGTCTCCACATCCACCTTCATATCTACCAAGGTAATTCCATGCTCCCGGTAATAATTCATGATATAGGCTGTTGCTATTACCCTTGGGTATAAATCCTTGCAAAAGGAAGGCATGTGCGGATAAATGTCCCAAAAATACAAACTGTTGTTGCTTATATGAATGCATTTATTTAAGGTAACAGGAGAACAACCATAACTTGCAATAGCCAGAGGCCATGATTTATAAATGCTAAACAAATCCTTAAAATGTTGTGCAGCAATCGATGTAGATTTTAACGGATCTCTGCGCTCGTCGATATACGTATTTACCTTAAGTTTATACATTTTGCTTATGGGATAGGCCATCATCCAAATGCCGCTTGCACCAGAGGCGTTTAAAGCAGATGGGTCCAACTCCGACACAGCAACGGCTAAATATTTTAATTCGGTTGGAATACCCTTTGCGCGCAAGCCTTTTTCCAACATTGGAAAATATCGCCTACTTTTACTTATTAAGGACTTTGTTTTTTCTGGATTATTTAAATAATCCTCAATAAACTGTTTAACTTGTGGATTATACGTTAATTCCAAAGGGCTCTTCAGTGCAGCCAAACGTGCTTGGTAAACCTCGTCAACACCCGCCTTGGCAATACCCACCGCACCCAAAACAAACACAAATATCACCAGTCTTTTCAATAATACTGCCATAAACGCAATTTAATCCTTATGTAGCAACACAAGGTAATAAAGTAATCAAGATTTTAACATGAATTAGGCCCGTTTGGCCTCTAATAGAAACACCCTAAGCCAAACTAATGGCGAGGACTATTTTAGTTTCGTGCCCTAAGCCAAACCCTCGGCTAGGGCGAGCAACTGCGAATCTTCATGCATCTTAGCCATAATTTGAACGCCAATTGGCATCCCATTTTCATCCTTTCCAAAAGGAATGCTTAGAGCCGGAACACCCGCAATATTTGCATGTACGGTAAATATATCAGCCAAATACATGGCCAATGGATTGTCAGATTTCTCGCCAATTTTAAACGCAGTTGTGGGCGAAGTAGGAGAAAGAATGAAATCAAACTCCTCAAATATTTTTGAGGTTTTCTCCTGAACCAAACGCCTTACTTTCTGTGCTTTGCTATAATACGCATCATAATAACCAGCAGACAACACAAAGGTTCCTAACATAATTCTTCGTTTTACTTCTGGGCCAAAGCCTTCAGAACGCGATTTGCGCACTGTACTTTCTAAATCTACCGCCTTTTCACTTCTAAACCCATAATGCATGCCTGCAAAACGAGATAAATTAGAAGAGGCTTCCGCCGTGGTTAACGTATAATAAACCGGAATTAAATATGGCAACAAATCAAAGCTTACTGGCTCCACTTGGTGACCAGCATCCTTCAATTTTTGTATATAAGCTTCCATAGCCAATTTAACCGCAGGCTCTACCCCTTCGGTCTCCATGGTTTCTTTAATATAGGCAAATTTGTGCTTTTTATTTGTTTTTGGCAATCCAACAAATTGTCCAACTGGCCTTTCAGAAGCCGTAGCATCATGCTCATCTATACCAGCAATCACCTCCATCAACAATTGAATATCCTCAACGCTTTTTGCGATAGGCCCAATAATATCAAAAGAAGAAGCATAGGCAATTAAGCCCCAACGAGAAATTTTTCCATAGGTTGGTTTGAACCCATACAATCCACAAAAAGAGGCGGGCTGCCTGATACTTCCCCCCGTATCGCTTCCTAAACTGGCCAAACACATGTCTGCCTGAACTGAAACCGCCGCGCCACCAGAAGAACCACCCGCAACTCGCGTTGGATCAGCATGATTTAACACAGGCCCGTATGCCGAATTTTCATTAGATGCACCCATCGCAAATTCATCGCAATTTAGGCGACCAATGATAATGGCATCTTCGGCCAGCAAACGCTCAACCACAGTGCTCGAATATACAGAGATAAAGCCCTCTAAAATTTTAGATGAAGCAGATACTCGGTGATCCTTGTAACAAATATTGTCCTTTAAACCAATCACCATCCCTGCTAGTCGACCCGCTTTACCCGATTCCAATTTGGAATTAATAAGTTGTGCCCTTTCTTTTGCTTCATCTGTGTAAACCTCTAAAAAAGCATTTAGGTGTTTATTCGACTCAATATTAGAAAGATAATAATCAACCAATTTTGGCAAAGAAATTTTGCCCAATTGTAAATCGGTTTGTATATTTGATAAGCTAGAATAGGTCATTTCAGAATAAGGCTTCTCTTATTTGGTTTCTTGGTCTTTGGTTTTCATGCCTTCTTCAATCTGGTCTTTCACGTTCTTTTTAGCGTCGTTGAATTCTCGCACACCCTGCCCAATGCCACGCATCAATTCAGGTATTTTTTTACCGCCAAATAAAAACACGATAGCCAATAAAATAATTAGCCACTCTCCACCACCTAGGTTTCCAATAAATAACAATGTAAAGTTCATTTTTTAATGAATTAATGTTGCGAAATTAGTATATTTTTTTAATTAATGGGGTTCAATGGTCTATTTAAGATGCACACTCTTTTTTAATGCTTTCAACTCCTTGTCGTTTAGCTCTCTCCACTCACCACGCTTAAGCGCACCTTTTTCCATACCAGCATATAAAACCCTGTCCAACTTGTCTAATGTATAGCCTAGATGCTCAAACATTCTATGTATAATTCTGTTTTTTCCGCTGTGAATTTCAATTCCAACCACGTTTTTGTTCTTCGCATCAGATTGAGCAATCGCATCTGGTTTAATAAAACCATCTTCCAACTCAACCCCGTTAGATAGCGTCCACAAATCTGCAGGCTTCATGTTCTTATTTAAAGTAGCCTTATAAACCTTTTTGATTTCATATTTAGGATGCATCAATCGCTGAGCCAACTCGCCATCATTGGTTAATAAAAGCACGCCAGTCGTGTTTCTATCTAAGCGACCAATTGGGTAAACTCGCTCTCTCATTTTTCCTTCAAACATATCCATTACAGTATTTCTACCATCTGGATCATCTAAGGTGGTAATTGCATCTTTAGGCTTATTCATCACCAAATATACCTTTGCCTCAACGGCCAATTTTTCGCCATTAAAACGCACCACATCCCCAGCTTTAACCTTGGTTCCCAATTCGGTTGCAACCGCGCCATTTATGCTCACCAAACCTGCACCAATTAGTTCATCAGCTTCTCTTCTTGAACAAACGCCGGCATTAGAAATAAAACGGTTTAGTCTAACAGATTCGCCTACACTAAGCGCCTCCTCGGTAACTCTTTCTTTCGATTGTGATTTAGACTTAGAAATAAACTCCTTGTCCTTACCTAAATCAATTCTTTTGCCCCTAGATCCTGGCGTTTTGAACCTAAAATCATCGTCGCTATATTCTTTAACCTCACGCGGCTGAATGCCCTTAAGTTCCGATTTTTTAGTGAATTTTCCTTTGCCCAAAGTGCCTTCAGAAAAATCCCTAGATTTCCTCGTTCTTGTTCCTGGCTTCCTTTCGTCAAACGCCGGCTTATCTAAAAAGCTAGGAGCCTCTTTTCTTTCTTTGTAAGTATCTGCAGATCCAAAAGCCTTTTTTTCCCTTTCGGCAAAGTCTTTTTTGTCTCCACGTTTTGCGCCTGGTCCAGTTCTTTTACCCGCCTCAAAATTATCTTCCTTATTGAATCTATCGCCGTCTCTCTTATATCCTTCGCCATCTCTCTTAAACCCATCCCCACTCGTTTTGCGGGCATAAGGCCTGCTTTCGCCATCTCTCTTAAACCCCTCGCCGCTAGTTTTGCGGTCGTAAGGTCTGCTTTCGCCGTCTCTCTTAAAACCATCCCCACTCGTTTTGCGGGCGTAAGGCCTGCTTTCGCCATCACTCTTAAACCCATCGCCACTAGTTTTGCGGGCGTAAGGTCTGCTTTCGCCATCACTCTTAAAACCATCCCCACTCGTTTTGCGGGCGTAAGGCCTGCTTTCGCCGTCTCTCTTAAACCCATCGCCACTCGTTTTGCGGGCGTAAGGC
>Ga0163151_10000222_pt1 | contig 99988 bp, 74 predicted proteins | sample OliLakLV19MP5IB2_FD_145596 | JGI IMG/M metagenome (GOLD analysis project Ga0163151, IMG submission 145596) | Freshwater microbial mat bacterial communities from Lake Vanda, McMurdo Dry Valleys, Antarctica - Oligotrophic Lake LV.19.MP5.IB-2 | ecosystem: Environmental > Aquatic > Freshwater >...
ATATCGGCTGCCCCGTTGCTGTCGAAAAGATAAATAAGGCCTGTTCCATCCATCTCGGCATAAAAATTACCAGTGGCCATAGTGGGGGATATCCGAACCCGGGATCCCGAGACATTATACCTTCTTCCTTTGATCTTTGTTGTTACAATAGTTGTGTGGAGATAGGTAGAGAAAGTAGCGGTAGGGCATGCAGGGCAGTTGAGCATAAATTCATTATCCGAACCACTATTTTCTGTAGCTGTAATCTCGAAAATTCCTGGGTTATCCGAAGTAGCCAGCGTAAATTCGGGGCCCGCATATACGAGAACTAAAAGGACTTCTTTAGCAGAGGACAATGTATAGCCTGTAGAAATAGATCCCCCGTTGAAACCAATTGTAGAATTTCCCACAGCTACGAGCGTCCAGCTACAGGCATCGGCACAACCAGTCGTACTCAATGTTGAAGGAGTTACGAGTAATGACCAGACGGGCGAGCCCGAAGTTCCTGAATTATAATAGTAACCATCTGTTAATACGCCTCCTTGAGAATATACCATCAAACTGGTGGCAGGGCTGGTTACGGTTGTTCCATCAGTCGTGCTTTGCAATGCCACGCGCGGAATGAGCAACCCTTTGTTTGTGGCATTTACATCAAGTATTGCCGAGGCGTTTGCCGCTGCGCCTGTTTGGTTTATGGCGATGTTCTGAGAAAAGGATTGGATTGAAAAAATAGCAACTATCAATAGGGTAAAAATAGCGAAGATGGTTTTCATTTGAAATTATTTTTTTATTTTGTATTTTATTTTGAAAACTTTCCTAATATAGGTTTTGTTGAAGGCGGATAAATACTTTTTTAGTTACACCGTTGCTGCTGTAAACACCGTAGCCCCGAGTACTCGGGTTTCCAACGGGGTAAATCTTCACCACATATATGCCCGATGCAATGTTGCCCACGGCAAGTTTCAGGTGATTGCTACCTGCATAAATAGTTTTTGTTTCATTCATTAATTTTTGTCCAAGAACATCGTATATCTCGAAATTATATTTTTCCTCTGTGATCGCATCAATGTTGATCGAAACCCCTCCTTCGCTTCCATAAATGAATATATTATCGTTTGAGCAGCCATTTACTATCATCTGATCTGTGGTCATGTATTTTCCATTGAAATCTGTTTCACGTACACGATAAAAAGAAGTTCCTGAATAAGGATCTGCGTCAACAGCAGAGTAATTTTTTACCGTGTTGCTGTTTCCTGCCGCAAGTACATTGGTTATAGCGGTAAAGTTTATGCCATTAAGCGATTGCTCCACTGTAAAAAAATCAGAGTTTTGCTCAGAGGCAGTACTCCATTTAATGGTTATATCCCCGCGGTTACATTCTGCCGAAAAATCGAGCCAGGTCACAGGCAGAGGGTAGGTATTATCTATCAATGTCCACCATCTGCTGTTTAGAAGATCACTCGCTCCGGAAACAACTGCTGCGCCTGAAAGGGTAACAATATTAGAGGCAGGAGTGTTTGTTCCTTTCAAAAAGATATCCCCTTGCCAACCGGCAGGACTTGCGTTAAAATTCCAGCGCTGCGCCTGAAGATTTGCTTCAGTAATTCCTGTATTGGCGCAGATAACTCCGGCCACTTCTGCTAACGCTCCATCAATGTAAGTGAAAATGAGGCTGCTTAGGTCCGGCTTGGTTGCACCATAACTGGTGGCATCAATTTCCCAAAAACGATCTACCCCGTAATTAGATGCATCACCGGGGATGGCAGAACTATTATAATTTATAGGGGGAAATGTTCCTGTTGTAGGCAAATTACTGCTGTTGATGCAATCGGTTGTTCTGTAAGTCGAAAAAACAAATGAACCTCCAGCTGTTCCGGCCGCACCTATAGTAAGTGTGAGCGGAATATATTGGTTCGGTGGGCGCCTGCCAAAAGGGACTATATATATACTCCCTGCAACAGCATTGCCGATATACCATTTCACCCGATTGTTTGTAGTGCCATCTCCCTCAGAGATAATCCAACTTACTCTGGCGGCCGCATCTGTGTACATAATTGTATTTGTAGCAGCAGATGTAGTTGCATCGCCTACCACCAGGTAAGATCCTCCTTTAATATTCATAAATACAGGACTTGTATTTCCAATAACAAGGCGCGCCTGTGCAAAAGAACTATTCTGTTCTGACGAAAGCATCAGCAAAGCAAACACCAGATAAAGAAGGGAGCATAATTTTAGTTTCATGGATATAAAATTGGGGCTTCTGATTAACAATGTAATTTTACAATAATTAACAATACCATCGTTCAACGGTCAGGAATTGCCACAGTGCTGTTTTGGTCGTCCGAGTTAGTCAATAATTAATATTTTGCCAACAGATATTACTTTGCTGTCCTCTATCAGTTGCAGAAAGTACACTCCGCTTGGTAAATTGTCACGCTGTAATTTAATTTCTTGTCCTGAAAAGTTTTTTACTCTTCTAATTTCTTGTCCAAGAATGTCATAAATTGTCAGGTCGGCATTTTTTAGTTCTGTTGTTGTTGTAACACTTGTTGAGGAACTGAAAGGATTGGGATAAACAGTAATGTAAGAATTGTCGCTGCCTGTTTCATTTATACCTGTTGCTGTTATCATTTCACTTAATGGGCGCATAAATACCCCGCCCGTCTGCGTTCCCGCAAAAATGTTTGTACCACTTATGGCGAATGATTTGACATTAAGGCTAGTCAAACCCGTATTAACCGGTATCCAGATGATTCCATTATTTACTGATAAAAATACACCGCCAGCTGTCCCTGCAAAAATGTTTGTCCCGCTTATAGCGAATCTATTGACACTAAGGTTAGCCAAACCCGTATTAACCGCTGTCCAAGCGCCTCCATTGTTTGTTGATAAAAACACCCCGCCAGTATTAGTTCCAGCAAAAATGTCTGTGCCGTTTACTGCTAATCCCAAGATACTAAGATCAGTTAAACCCGTATTTACGGCAGTCCAGGTGCTTCCATTATTTGCTGATAAAAATACACCGCCACCACTTGTCCCTGCAAAAATGTTTGTCCCGCTTATGGCGAATGACCGTACTTGAGGACTTGTCAAACCAGTATTAACCGCAGTCCAGGTGCCTCCATTGTTTGTTGATAAAAACGCTCCAGCAAGATTTATACCCGCAAAAATGTCTGTGCCGCTTACTGCTAATGCCATACAGTTAGTACCTGTTAAACCGGTATTAACGGCTGTCCAGGTGCTTCCATTATTTGTTGATAAAAACACTCCACCAACCTGTGTCCCCGCAAAAAGGTTTGTCCCGCTTATGGCTAATGATGTGACAATAGAAGATGTTAAACCTGTATTAACCGCAGTCCAAACGCCTCCATTGTTTGTTGATAAAAACACCCCACCAGTATTAGTTCCAGCAAAAATGTCTGTGCCGCTTACTGCTAATGTGCCCACATTAACAGCAGTCAAACCTGTATTAACTGCAGTCCATTGTGCATTTGTTGTAAATCTAATAAAGGCAATTACGATTGTCAATAGTAATTTGTTTTTCATTTTGTTGTCGTCAGTGATTATAGTGCTGACACCACACTTTAAAAAAATTTCCTACTCGTATAGCTTTTCGGTGTCGCCCCGTTTTTAAAGTGGTTGCTGGTCTCCACTTTTATTTTTGTTCTTGTCAGTCGTGAATAACTGTCAAGAAGTGCAAAGGTAAATTTTAAAACTGTTATGTCTGTCCACTCGTAACTGTTAACTGTCAAAGATAGCACGGTCGTTTTTAGCATTGGCGGTAACTCGATATTAATGGGTAATAAATATCTTTTTTACAAGTATGCCGTTATTTATTTTTGCGGATAAAAAATATATTCCTGCAGAAAAATTTCCTGTCGCTACGCTGAAGTTGTTTTCTCCTTTGGCTAAAAGACCCTTGAAAACGGGTGCCATCTTCCTTCCCTGAATATCGGAGATAATTATCTCGGCATCGGCCTTATCATAACAGGATATTTTGATCATCAGTTCACCTGAATTCATATCGTGATATGCAATTATCTGATCCTGTTGAAAAATGTTTCCCGCAATGCCAGTAGCTGTATTAAATTCAATTGCCCCGACAGCTCTTTGTGATTGAAAGGGCAGATTGTTATAATCGGTCAGTACCTGTGGAATAGCAATTCCTTGTCCGATTGCGGGACTACCCGCGAGCAGGGCGAACTTATAAGTGGCCGTATCTGTAAACAAGGGATCAAACCCGATCATATTATTTAAATCCACTACAGGTGAGTTAGAAGGACCGGCCCATCCGGGCGTGTTGATCTTATACCAGAGGTTGTTACTGAAGGTGAACGAACCGGGATTTGTATTGGTGTAATTCACCTGAAACTCTCCAAAGGGTGACATGTTGCTCATATAAATTATATTATTCCGGAACGAGTTATTGGCGCAAGGAAGCATCGGAACTCCTGCATCAGACACGGTTTGTTCCTGCAGGATACGCATGATCCAGTTTTCGGGCATGAAAAATGTATTATTGATCACGTGAGAATTTACTGAGCCAACAAACGCGATGGGGGCCCATCCACCTGAAAAAATATTCGAGTACACCCATATGTCCTTCGCATTGTAATTTGCATTGGCAGGCCGGAAGATCCCTCCATGCGATCCTCCTATCTGCATGGCACGTTCGCACGCGATGGGCTTATAAGGCCTTGCCTGAATAAAATTTCTGCGGATGATTATTTCATGACAGCCGGCTTTCGTTTGCATGGCAAAACGACCGGGGTATTCAAAATACGTATCTTCTATCACGCCCTGATGACATCCATTCATATCTATGCCTGCCCCATCTCCTCCCTGATTCACATCCCAGGCCCCGTTGTAAAATCTGCAATTGCGCACCGTAAATGTGTCTACTCCTGTAAGCTTGAGTACGTCAGAATTTCCCTGCCCAAGGATATCTTTGAATATGCAATTTTCAATGAGTATGTTATGGGTAGGAGTATTATATGTTCCCGCATCATCGATATTCACCATGTTTCCCCATCCTGAATTAACAAACCGTAATCCTGAAATATGAACATACGAAGCCTCTGATAGTTTCAACGCTTCTGTCCATCCCCCGGTCAGAGTGACAATTTGATTCGGTTCCCCAAGGATATGGTACCAGGCGTTGGGAAGCCCATGCAAATTATTGATCTGCTCTCCCACGTTCTGCGCATCATACGTGCCCGCATGAAGCAGTATCGTATCTCCGGGAGAGGCGGCAGCCGCTGCGGTCTTTATCTGTGTGTACGGATGTCCGCTTCCGGTAACGCCTACGTGAAAACTGGAAGCCCAGAGCGCAGGGTGCCCCACTAGAATGAATGCAATCAGAATGAGATGTTTCATGTTGTGTGTTGTGTGTTGTGTGTTTTACTAAAAAGAAAAAAATGTTTATCTGTGTATCACCTTTCCGACAAGTGTTTTTCGGCTATTGTTCACCCGAAGAAAATACATTCCTGTACTAAATTCGCCAAGGTCGATCTGGACGCTATTTAATCCTTTTTCGGCAGAATATTCTCTTGAGTAAACTGTTTGTCCGTGCACGTTCATCATAGTGATCAGGAACGTTCCTCCTTCTGGGCTTGAAATAACGACCTGAAATTCTTCGGCCTGGTTGTTCTTCAAAATCAAATCCCAATCACCCTGGTGTGTGGTCTTAATTTTTATTGGACCGAAATATTCCCCCCCCCCGTCATAATCGGTTTGAAAGAGGCGGTAATAAAGTGCAGATACTTCGGAAGGTAATTCATAATCCGTAAACTTATAAAATTGTTCTGAAGAAGAATTCCCTGCGCCTTTGACAGTGCCAATAGGCTTAAAATGTTTGCCTTCTTCGCTTCTCTCTATTTGATAATAGTCGCAGTTAAGTTCCATAGCGGTTTTCCAGAAGAGGTCGACCCTGTTGTCACTCGCAACCCCTGCAAACGACAGCATTTCTACAGGAAGAATGGAGGGACCAAACTCATCCGCACCAATATCAGGAATAATAGCCCTAGTTTGAGGGTCATCGTAATCAACCCCCAAAGGGTAAGTTCCAGCGCTGGCAAGAGGAGTGCCGGGATAAACTGTTGACATATCCCAGGTAATATGCAGATCACCGGTGGCTACATTAGTAAAAAAGATTGGAGTGATACCTGAATAAGAATTGGCATCACCTCCTGTATTAGCCTGCCATTGTGCAAAGGTCCAGGGAGAAACGATCTCCCTTCCAATAATTGTACTTTGCGTATTAATAAAGATGTTGTAATTAGAATTCCAGACATCCGGGACAATCAGCGGCAAAGAAACTGAATGATTAATGCTATAGGCCGTACCTGCTCCATTTCGATCCATATAAAATATATTATTGATCAGATTGTTAGTTACTGTTCCGCATCCGCCACAAGGAAATACTATGCCGTTGCTGGTTGTACCTGCCGAACCGGTTCCTCCGATATATACACTGTTATAATAATAACTATTTATTATTGTTCCCGTGTTTACATTTGCCTCATAAATGCCATTTAGTTGAGCGCCTACATACGTTGAACTGAGTGAGATTATATTATTTGAAACACTCCATCCTGCCGGGCTTGATGATGAAATTTGGCGAATCCCGGAAATAGTTCCAGCATTTCCAGAAACCATGTCCAAGTTATAAATTTGGTTACCCGTGCAATATCCATTTATTGCAGGGGCATACGGAGTCGAGTTGCCCAATGCAATGCCGCTCATTGTGATTGATCCAGTCCCTGTCTCACTCAAACTCCAATTAGCGATTGTATTGTTTTGAATATAACTTGTTCCTGCATACCCCGACCATATACCAGCCATGGTAACACTAGAATTAGCGCTTGCAGTTACGCTGATAGGATAGCCGGCCATACCAATGATATTACCATCAGCCCGGTTGGCTGCTGTTCCTCCGATGTTAACAGTGGGAGTTGCCACTCCCGTCTCATGAACTGCAAGGGCAGTAAAAATTCCGGGACAATTGTGGTTAAACCAGTAGGGATTAACCCCGGCTTGTCCATTGGCTGTTGTTGTGAAGGAAATTCCTGCAATCGTGTTACCCTTAATATTAGTAGTCGTGCCAGTAGCAAGGTTTGTCACGTAGATCGGAAGGAACGAAGGCATTTTGCTTCCTCCGGTGTAGTTATAGGTCATATCCATACTTCCGACCGAGGCCGTATGCCCTATTACGTTATTGGTAATATCAACACCAAAAGTAGATGAAAATGTATTCCGAACATAAATGGCCCCTTCAATTCCATCACTAGTTTTAGTACGGGCTACTGTCTGAAAAAATTTATTGTTATCAATCACCCAACTTTGGGTTCCGCCCGTACCAATCGTACCGGGGGCAGGACTATTCACACTGATTCCATGAGAATATTCAGAAGATCCAAAAGATCCATCATTGTGGTAATTAGAAATATTATTGTTAGAAATCGTCACATTATAATCATTCTGAATAGAGTAAATTATATTAAAAGGAGTGCCGGCAGCAGCAGCGGACGAGGCGGTCAGATCACAATTCGTGATGATGATGTCATGATTGAAACCCGGAGTAAATAGTATAATACCAGAGGTATATGTTCCACCAAACCGTTTTATCTTCCCCTTAATGGTGCAATTTTGAATTAGGATGTCATGAGCACCTGTGTTAAATCCGACAGTCGAAGTCAAGCCGCCACCAAAAACATAAGTGTTTTCCAAGGTCAAGGCATTTCCTCCTGTGTTCAAGCCATCTATGGTTACATCACTGGCTCCCTTAAAACTAATGAAATAGCCATTACGATTTCCTGAAATTGTCCAGGCTCCTCCCTGTGGCTGAATCAATACGCTGGTATATGTGGCCGTAACCGTGTTGGTGTTCAGTTCAATGGGAAAAACAGTTTCGGTAATATCACTAATGATGTTTAAGGTAATGGCACCCGTCATCCCGTTCGAAGAGGTGTTTATGTCAGCAAATGCTAGCTGGATTGTGGTGTAATTACCTGCAATACCCACCGATTTCGTTATGGCCTTGCTTTCGTTGAATAAACCTGGAAGCCATATAATGCAGAGGACAAGTAAAAGCCTTAGCTTTAGAATTTTAAAATATTTAAAAAGAGTTCTCATGTTATCATTCCAGCAATCCTTTGGCGTATAAGAATTGTGTAGTAAACTTTGTCCATATCGGTCAGCCAGGATGTACCACTGTTATAATAATATCCATCTGACACCACTCCTGCGGAACTGTACACCAGTAAACTGGTTGAAGGACTAGTTATGGTTGTGGCATCTGTTGTGCTCTGTAAGGTAACACGTGGAATTAATACACCTTTATTATTAAAATTTATATCTAATCCTGCCGAGGCATCCGCTGCACTACCACTAGTATTTATGCCAATGTTTTGAGCAGAGGCACGATAATTAATAGAAATAATAACTGCTACAATGCTTGCTAAATATTTTTTTCTGAACGTCCAAATCATAAATTGATATTTAAAAATTAAGTTTCTGGCAGAGTATTTCTGCCAGAGATTAAAAGTGCTTATTTTACTAATACAATTTTTTCTTTCATTTTATTTTCTCCACCTTTCACTTCTACAAAATACACTCCAGAAGTTAGATTTGGACGCAATGTTATTATAGCAGCATCAACAGGTTGTCCATACACAAGGCTTCCCATAACATCATACACCGCAAGTTGCCAATCCTGACTTTTATTCCATCCCTCAATAGAAATTGTGGTTACCTCGTTAAAAGGATTTGGGAAAACTGTCAAGTGAGAATTGCTATTAGCCGCATCATTCACACTTGTTGGAGGAGTACAAGTTCCAATTCCAAAAGCGTTTGAAGTAATAACCGTTGCAGGAGTAGTTCCAGCAGTTACAGTGTACTTCAAAAAGCAATTGTTTGAGTTTATGTTAGGAACAGCCCACTGATAGGTTCCAGAGTTTGGATAATTATTTACAACTGTGGCCCAAGGACCCGCAGAACCTGTGCTTGAATACTCTATAGTCACTTGAGCAGCAGGCCCCACTGGAACTGCACTGATCCATTTAAGAAACTGAGCAGATCCCGGCATGAAACATTCGTAACCTTTTGGCGTGAGAGGAATGATTGTTAAAGAATTTGGAGTAGGCTGGACACTCATGTACACCTTTAAGTTGGTGTTACCTGAACTACCAATCACCGCCACATCACCATACCCATCATGGTTAAAATCGGCTACACCCCAGCCAACCATTTGTGTTTCGGGTTTTCCAAAGCCACCGTTTCTTGTCCAATTGCCCGCTCCATCACCTTTGTATATTCTAACTGAATCGGGTGACCAAGTAAGTAGATCCATGTTACCATCCTTATCCATGTGCGCAAGTTTGATACGATTTACACCTGTAGCTGGATTAGGTAGTCCATTGGAAATACTCACCCAAGTATTTGTGTTAAGATTAAATGTGTATACTTTTAAGTCGCTCACTGTACCTATCATGGAACTATAAGCAGCCATATCTACTGCACCGTCATTATTGACATCGCCTAATGAGAAACGCATGGTCCAATCAAGCGGAATACCAGGCTGCATGGATGCGAATCCCGTTCCTGCCGAATTTTTGTACACATTTCCTATTTCTGAACTCATGAACATATCAGGATATCCATCGCGATCATAATCGCCAAGCTCTGCCATGCTCATCGAGTTTCCACCTACGATGCCCCAGATCTGTGTCCAGGTTCCATCTCCATTATTTTTGTAGGCATGCACTCCTGCGCAACAACCAAAAGAATTGGAAGCCAGATCAAGCAACCCATCGTTATTAATATCTGCAAAATCGATTCCAAACATTCCGTAGGTCTCTCCATTAGTAGCCAGACCATCGTCATACGGAGTCCAAGAAGATCCGGTTCCATCACCTAATGCTACCTCTATCAGTTGATCTCCAAAATCATTCGCCCCCCAATTATGATGCATGGCATACCCTATGTCCATCTTACCATCATTATTTACGTCTCCAAGAGCGCAACCTCCATATCCGAAGTTTCCAGATTTCCCTGCCGACCAATTGGTTCCCGTGCCATTATTCTTCCAAACCATAACGCCCGCTTCTGTGGCATTAACGTTAGGTGCTCCATGTGTTCCTACAGATACAATATCAATATCTCCGTCTCCATCCACATCACCACATTCAAGTTCGGTACCTCCTCCATCAAAAGAAATAGAGTTTAGTCCTGATGTTACAACACTGTAAGTTAACTGAGCTTCTACCAAGTAAAAACTGAACGTTAACATCGAAATAAGAAGTAATTGTTTTTTCATTGTGTTTATTTTTCAGTAAATCTACAGCCCATCACAGTCTCGTTAAAATACTATTTAATACATTTTTACTATGTCGAATTACATATTTTATATCCTTATTATCCTATAAAATTCCTATATTTATATTATATCGAACAATATGTTAACTGATACCTATACCCTAGTCAGGTCCCTAACCAAGCTTGAAAAGCAGTATTTCTACCGCTCAGCTACCCAGCATGAAATGGGAGGTAAGAATAATTATCTGAAGCTGTACCAGGCGCTTTGCAGGCGAGGTAAGCTAAATGAAAATCGGATTCGGAAGCAATTCAGTGGCAACAATCTATATCTGCTAAAGAGTCACTTACAATATTCTATTCTCAAATCACTTCGCAACTTCCACGCTTCTGCATCGGTTTCAATGCGGTTGAATGCCATGTTGGACCACATAGAGATTCTCTACAACAAAGGCCTGTTCAAAGCAGGTCAAAAGATCTTGTTACATGCCAAAAAACTCGCATCGACTCACGAAGCTCACCTGGCCCAACTTAGGCTTTTAGAATGGGAAGTCAAATACCTTAGCGCACCGCATCGATTTGACCAGGCCGGAACCATGCTGAAAGAAGCCTTTCGACAAGAAGCAGGTCAGCTAACCCTTCAAGCCCAGTTTCGCGAATGCGTAAAATTCCGAACAGAGGTAATCGCCTTTCACAACAAGTCCATCATCCTTAAAAAAAGAGATGAGAAAGCACACCGCTCATTTGAAGGTCGAATCAAGAAACTATTGAGTGCGGCACTTTCCAATAAAGCAAAATGGCAGCTATTCAACGCTTGCGGGGTTTACTACTCCACCATCGGTGATTTTGCAAGTAGCAACCTATACTTTAAAAAAAACATCGAGCTATTCAGAAACAATAACGATCTGTTCAAGGAAGAGATGCAGCAATATCTATTCTCGCTGTACCTTCAATGTGCTACCTGCTACAATCTGAAAAAATTCAAAGAGGGAATGCATAACCTCAAGAATCTACGTACACTATTTGAATCTTTGCCCGACTTCTCTACCAAAAAGAATATTCTTGAACTCTACCTGTATGCGTTAATGCTGGAATCCACCTTCCGTATGGATACGGGAGAATATCAGAAAGCATTACCAACTGTCGAAAAACTAATCCAGCTCATGGAAGTACATATCAATACAGTACATACTTCACTTCGAAGCGAGTTCTACTATCTGCAGTCCATCTATTGGTTCTTTGCCGAAGACCTTAAAAGAACCCTTTGGCACCTTAACAAAATATTGCAGGATGCAGACTCGCCAAAAGAAAATCCGGCACATTATTGTTACGCTAGGCTAATGCACGTCATTGTCCTGGCTGAGTTGGAACAGTTCCGGGAAATGGAAAATTTATTGCCTGCTACCCGTAAGTATTTAAAAAAGAAAAGTCAGCACTATAATGTTGAAGAGATACTACTCAACCATCTGGCCGAAGCCGGAAAAAAACACGGGAGATCAAGCAAGAAAGAAAAAAAATCATCGCTTATTTCAACTAAGGAGAAGTTGATCCGCCTTGTTAAAGATCCAGAAGAAGCTAAGGCATTGAACGTGTTTGACTATTTAAGCTGGCTGGATAGTAAAATTGAAGGACAATCCTTCACATCTGTGGTAAAAGAAAAAAACAAGAAATTCATTTCAACGTAAGAGGCTTACATTGCCTTTCGTTTTGATCTCATCCCCAGTGGTTAAAATAATTTTGCAGTAATAGTCAAACACCGCTGTATTTTCAACTCCTCCACGCAGCGCTCCATCCCATGCTTGCAAAATATTATCCGATTCAAATACCTTCTCCCCCCACCTGCTGTAGATTACCAGCTTAAACTCTATTACACATAAGGGATTTATATAAACCTTGAACTCGTCATTTTCACCATCTCCATTGGGAGAGAAAGCGTTAGGTATGTAGAGCTTTCCACATTGAATTGGTTCAGGAAGAACATACACCGTTATACAGGCAGAATCGACACAGCCGCTGGTATCCATTACGATCACGCAATAGGTAATCGTAACCGAAGGTGAAGCTGTTGGGTTCGCTAGCGTACTATCGTTTAGTCCATATCCCGGAGACCAGATGTACGACACTCCTCCCGAGGCATTTAGCGTAACTGAACTTCCGACTTGAATGGTTGTAGTTCCGCTTGCTACCGCTGTTGGCCCGTTTGCGCTAACAATATTCACAACAGATACTAGTGTACAGCCATTAGCATCTGTAATTGTTACAGAATAGTTTCCTGCAGATAGCGCTGTTGCAGTTTGACTGGTTTGTCCGTTATTCCATAAGTATGAGTAAGGCAGTATGCCACCGGTTACCGAAACGGTTGCGATTCCATCATTGGAGTTACAACTTGCAACAGTACTGCTTACAGTAGCGGTAATGGCAAGAGGCTGTGCAATAGTAACTGTTTGCGTAGATGAGCAACCACTAGCATCAATGACAACAACCGAATAATTTCCAGCAGTAAGATTTGTTGCAGCAGAAGTAGATTGTCCGTTGCTCCATTGATACGTATAATTGGGAGTACCACTTGCAATACTTACGGATGCTGAGCCATTGTTTCCTCCGTTGCAGGATACGCTGGCACTACTTGCTGCATTTAAAATTGGCGACTGCCCAACGGTAACATAATTTACCATTACCAAGGTATCGCTATTAGGAGGATTATACGCAATCAACGAAACGGTATAAGTTCCTGCTGCTGTGTAAGTATGTACTGGATTTTGCGTTGTGCTTGTATTTCCATCTCCAAAGTCCCAGCTCCATGAAGTTGAATTTGTACTTGTGTTTGTAAATGTGACAGTAAGTGGTGCACATCCAGAAAGATTTGTGCCGGTAAAATTTGCATTAGGCAAAACCAATGAACACCAAGGCACACAATTTTTATCAATCACAAAACGCCACATATCATTGTTGCCAAGTGGTGGGTAATTTCCCCCAAACAACCAAAGGTTCCCATTCGATTCTCTGAAAGCCATGGAATTAGTTCTTGGTTCAGGCATGTTACTGGCTGCAGGAATATTTACTGTCCCGTGTGAAGGGATTGAGCCCGGACCACCGTTAACCCAAGTCCAGGTATTTGAAGGAACATCATAATGCCATAAGTCATTGTAATTTGTTGCCATATCACGCCCTCCAAACATCCAGAAATTTTCGCATTCATCCGTCCAGCAGGTTTGATTTTGAGTGAGAGCAGGTGGATCATCATTTATATTTGAAGTACATTTTGTCCCGTAAGTTATAATAGGATTTGGTGTATTAGAACCTCTTACCCATGTCCACATATTTGTTGCGATATCATATTTCCATAAATCATTATAAATATCAGTATAGCTATCTCCACCAAACAGCCAAAGATTTCCGGCATTATCAACCCAATGCGTGTAACATCTTCTTGCGGGAGGATCATTTGTTGCAGACGCTACCCCTTGTGTTCCATAACTCCCGAGCACATTTATAGTTTGCGAGCCACGCATCCAAGTCCACATATTTGTTGTTACATCATATTTCCAAAGATCATTTGTAAGACCAATTGCCCCCAAAGCAGATTCGCCTCCAAACAACCACAGGTTTCCATTCTTATCTGTCCATGAGCTGGACCCTTCTCTTCGGCAAGGTGGAATATTTGTTGGCGAGGCTACACCTTGTATTCCATAGGATCCTCCGGGGAATGGGGTAGCAATATTATCTCCATGCATCCATGTCCATTGATTTGAAGCAATATTATATCTCCATAAATCATTTAAAAATCCTTGTGCGTTTGTTGGACCAAATCCATTCCCTCCGTACAGCCACAAGTCGCCACTCAAATCAGTCCAAGCAAACATTCCTTGTAATCTAGATCCCGGATAATTTCCCGGTGCAGCAACACCTTTTGTTCCATATACGCCAGGGCTGTTTGAAACGTTGGATCCTTTTACCCAAGTCCACATATTTGTAGTTGGATCAAATTTCCACAATACATCTGGCAGCGGACCTGCACCACCAAACATCCAAAAATTTCCATTTAAGTCTGTCCAGTCGGCACCGTTAAAAGATTTTGGTGGGTCATTAGTTGGGGCAGCAACACCTTGAGTTCCAAAATTTCCATTGCCTACTGGAGGGAATCCATTGTTAGAGCCATGCATCCAAGTCCACCAGCCTTGCTGTGCATTTCCGCTAGTGCTGAATAAACTGAAAAAAATAAAATAAATAAAAAATTTTTTTTTCATCGTACTAAACTCACATTTCCTTGTTTAAATATTTCTTCTCCACTAATCAAGACCGTTTTGCAATAAAATGTATAGACGGCAGAATTTGAAACTACTCCTCGCAGCTCTCCGTTCCAGCCCTTAGTAATATCGTTTGTTTCAAAAACTTTATCTCCCCAACGATCATAAATGATTAGTAAAAATTTTGTCACACACAAGGGGTTTATGTACACTTTAAACTCATCATTTTCATTATCTCCATTTGACGAAAATGCATTGGGGATATAAAAAGTACCACAGGTGGTCTCAACTGTTACTTTTATACATGATGAATCAGAACAGCCATTGGCGTCTGAAACTGTTACGCAGTATATAATATTACTTACAGGATTGGCTACTACTGCATTTCCAGTAACAGAATTTAAATTTGTGGAGGGCGACCAAACATAACTCGCTCCTCCGCTTGCAGATAATGTTGTGCTAGAACCGGATAGTATAGTGACATCGGAACTAACCGTAGCATTTGGTTTGGGGTTAACTGTTAAATTAGTGGTGATAACGCTATCACAACCATTGCTTGCAGTGGAAGTAAACGTATAAGTTCCCGATACACTTGCTGTTGCACCACTTGGGAGTATGTATAATGCGCCTGAGCAAATAATAGGGTTTTGTATACTTCCAGTATTTGGATTTACAGTTAATATAGTTGTAATGATACTATCACATCCTCCTGAAGCAGGAATTGTATCCATGTAAGTACCAGCAATTGAAACATTTTGTCCACTGGGCAACAAGTAAGTATTTCCTGCACAAATTGTTGCTGATTGAGAAACCGTAATAGAAGAATTAACTGTAAGTACAGTTGTAATAATGCTATCACATCCGGTAGAAGTATTAATAGTATCGATGTATGTTCCAGCTGAACTTACAACAAGACCTCCAGGGAGTGTAAAAGAATTCCCAGTACATATTGAAATATTTTGAGAGCTAGTGACTGTAGATCCTACAGATAAATTAGTGGTAATAATACTATCACATCCACCAGAAGATAACAAGGTGTCTTTGTAAACTCCAGAAGCGCTTACTATTCCTCCGCCAGGCAAAGTATAATTTCCGCCATTACAAATACTTGCATTTACTGTTGATTGAATAGAGCCAAAACTTACACTAACAGGAACAGCAAGTAAAGTAGCGCAGCCAAAGCTATTAATGATCGAAGTAATAGTATACGTTGTAGTTTGTGTAGGGTGTACTGTATGCACATAGCCGCTATTGATATTAAAAATAGTGTCGATTGTAGTTCCAGAATTTATAACAATATCATAAGGACCATAACAGCCTCCGGGAATTGTTAATGTAAATGATGCCGAGTCACAAGTAGTGACGGAAGTAGGCGATGCAGTTAGCGTATCTACTGTTGAAATAATTACATCGTCAAAGAACGCATAACCTGCAGCGTTGAATGGTCCGGCACAGGAGCCGGCCAAAATAAATGCATTGGCATTCTGAGTAGCCGTAAAAGTTCGTGTGAATTTTTGCCAGGAGCTTGTGATAAGGCTACCCGTGATATTGGTTTGCTCAACAAACCCAGTTGGACAAAGTGTTACAGGGGTAAATGTTGTAGGCAACACTGCAGTATTACCTATTTGTAATGAAAAATTATTGAGCATATTCACATAACTTCCAGTAGATGGTTTGGATAAATAAATTTCAAATTTATATTTCTGTCCCGCACAAAAATTAAGAAACTGCCCTGTCTCTTCTTTATAATAGGGTTGCGAACTATTGTAATTTGTATAGACTCCTGCACATCCTACTCCATTTGGAAATGGCATGGATGGCGTTATCCCACCTCCCACATTCATAAAACCACAAGTCGAATGAAAAAAATCGCTAGAGCCACCGGAGGTAGTGCCTTGATACCATCCCGTTGCTCTATTCATTTGTCCGCTGGAGGTGGGGCAAGAAGTAAAAATTTCAAAATCTCCGTTGCTAACTAAATTACAATTTTGAGAATATAATTCAGAATGAAGTAAGAAAAATAAAAGGAAAAAATATACTTTATAAATGAATCGCATTGGCAAACCTTATGTAGTTATTTAAAAAAGGAAAACTTATCGCACTAAGCTTACATTCCCTTCTTTTTTGATTTCTGTTCCATCAATAAAAACCGCTCTGCAATAAAAAGCATATACGGCAGAGTTAGATATTCCATCTCTCAGGTGACCATTCCAGCTATGAGTTACATCTTCGGTTTCAAAAACTTTTTCTCCCCATCGGTTGTAAATAATCAATTTGAATTCCTTTACACATACTGGATTAATATATGCTTTAAAAATATCATTATCATTATCTCCATTGGGAGAAAACGCGTTAGGAATATAAAAACTGCCACACTTAATATCTATTGTAACTTTTATACACGCAGAATCGACACAACCATTTGCATCTGTAACTGTTACACAATAAATTGTTGTAACAGCAGGACTACTAACTACAGTACTACTAGTTGAATTATTTAATCCACCTGAAGGAGACCACATATAAGCACCACCACCAGTTGCTGAAAGTGAAGTGCTTGTGCCGGAGAAAATAGTTACATCAGCACTTACCGAAACATTAGGGAGTGAGTTTACAACCAAATTTGTTGTAATAATACTATCACATCCGTTACTTGCAAGAACTGTATCCGTATAAATTCCTGCATTTGTTGCAAGAGTTCCTCCAGGTAACAAATAGGTAAGACCTTGGCATATGCTGGCATTTTGTGTAGTGCTCGAAGAATTATTGATTGCTAAGTTGATAGTAATTATGCTGTCACATCCATTTACTGCTGCAATTGTATCAATGTATGTTCCAGAAGCAGATACTATTTGTCCGCCTGGTAACGTATATGAATTACCTGAACAAATTGTAACAGATTGTGTCGAAGAAATAGAGGAGCCTGTAGTAAGAGTTGTAGTAAAAATACTATCACATCCACTGCTAGTTAATAATGAATCTGTATAGGTTCCTGGCACCGAAACATAATTTCCTCCGGGCAGTAAAAAAGAATCGCCTTGACAAATAGTTCCGTTTTGAGACAGCAAAAATGGCGGTGTTACGGATAAGACGGTTGTGATAATTGTATCACATGCACCTCCACTTCCTAGCGTATCAACATAGGCGCCTGCTGTGCTTACTACAGAACCACTCGCTAAAGTATATGAAGAGCCAGTACAAATAGAAACACTCTGAGTAGCAGCGTAGCTATTTAACACAACAATATTAAAAGTATCGCCATCATCGCAACCAAATTGATTGTACGCATAAAAAAATACAGGATAGGTGCCAACAGGCGAAAATGTATAAACTAAATTTGTTGAGGTGTCCTTGAAAAGTCCAGGGTTGCTCCATAAATAAGAACTTGCTCCGGTAGAAGTATTTACAATGGTAACTGTTTGACCCAAACAAACAGTATCATTGGGAATAATTGAATAAGATGCAACTGCCTTTGGAATAACCTGCACATAATTTAAATAAATAAGCGTGTTAGTTGTAACGCCATTTGAAACTACAAGAGATACACTATAAGTTCCTGAAGCAGTATAAGTATGTGTAGGATGTTGTTGTGTGCTTCCTGTTGCATCTCCAAAATCCCAAGTCCAACTAGTAGAATTTGTACTTGTGTTTGTAAAATGTACCGTTAAAGGTGCACAACCCAATAATGTATCGGCATTAAAATTTGCTTGGGGTCCTGGCAATTGTGGATTACAAAAACTTTGCGCACAGGATGAGTCTGGCACATAGCGCCACATATTATTACCAATTAATGAACCCCTACCACCAAAAAGCCAAAACTCATTATTATTTGTAAAAGCAGAACCTCCGTAAACATTTCCCGGAAAATTACTTCCAATTGGCACGCCTAAAGTTCCTTTGCTTGCAACGGTATTGCCCCCTACGAAAACCCATTCATTGGTAGTAATTTTATAACACCAGATATCACTGTTTTGTGCTAATCCCTGACCTGCAGTCCACTGTCCACTAAACATCCATAAATTACCACACTTATCTTTCCAAGCTGCTGTATTTTCATATCTGCCTTGCGGATAAGCGGTAGTTGACGGAACACATTTTGTTGGAAAGGCAGGCATTTGGTTTGTTAAGTTAGTGCCGCTCACCCAAGTCCAATTATTTGTAAGTGGATCGAACTTCCACATATCATTGTAACTATCCGTATTATTATTTACTCCCGTTCCTCCAAACAACCAAAAGTTTCCATTGTTATCAGTCCAACTACAATAAGCCCATCTGCATGGTGGAATATTGGTAGCAGCAGCAACTCCTTTAGTACCATAATTACCAGCAATATTTCCTGCCGTTTGAGGTCCTTTCATCCAAGTCCACTGATTTGTTGTTGGATTGTATCTCCACATGTCATTTATCTGACCGGTACTTACCCCACCACCAAACATCCATAAGTTGCCCGCGTTATCCACCCAAGAAGCAGAAGTTTCATACCGACCTGGAGGAAGATTAGTTGGAGAAGAAACTCCTTGCACTCCATACGAACCTGCAACTGAGGCAACACCGGGGCCATGCATCCAAGTCCACATGTTAGTGGTGGTATTATACCGCCACATATCTGCAGAAGTTCCATACCCACTAATTGCGCCACCCCACAACCATAAATTATCGTTTGCATCTATCCACGATAATGCGCTGCCTGTTGTAACAACAGGAGGATTATTTCCAGGAGCAGGAACTCCTTTGGTGCCATATACAGCTGGTACACCATAGGTATTGGGCCCTTTCATCCAAGTCCAAAAGTTTGTTGCTGGGTCGTACTTCCATAAAGCAGAAGACCCTAAATCTCCACCATAAAACCAAAATTTTCCTTGAGAATCTGTCCAGCATGCATCTGTTTTATACATGGCTGGCGGTAAATTACTGGCCGCAGGCACTCCTTGCACTCCATAGTTTCCTGAACCTGTTCCAGAAGTTCCATTCATCCAAGTCCAAAATCCTTGTTGGGCATTTACAGAACTAATAAATGAAAATAAAATGATGCAAATGCGTAATATGTTTCTCATGAAAAAAAATTAAACTATCTGACTAAACTTACGTTTCCTTCTTTTTTAATTTCTATTCCGTTAGAAAGTTTAGCAAAGCAATAAAATGTATAAACAGCTGAATTGGATTCAGCGCCATTAACCACTCCATTCCAACCTTCTTTTATATCAGTAGTTTCAAATACTTTTTCGCCCCAACGATTATAAATTACCAGCTTATATTCTAAAACACAAACTGGATTTATATATGCTTTGAATACATCATTTTCATTATCTCCATTGGGAGAAAATGCATTGGGTATATAAAAGTTTCCACAAGGTAATTCCAAATAAACGGTAACACAAGTGGAATCCAAACATCCTCCAACATCAGAAACCAAAACACAATACGTTGTAGTTAAAGTTGGCGTAGCTATTGGATTAGAAATGTTTGAATTATTTAACCCTGCTGATGGAGACCATGCATAAGTTACACCTCCAGAAGCATTTAATTGAGTGGAGGAACCAGCTTGAATTGTTACACTGCTTCCTGCGTTAGCTGTTGGGCCGTTTCCGCTTAATATAGTAGTAGTAGTTATTTGTGTACATCCATTTGCATCCGTAATTGTGCAGGCATAAGTTCCAGATGCTAAGCCTGTTGCTGTAGGAGTAGCTTGTCCGTTATTCCATGCATAGGTGTACGGAGTTGAGCCACCACTTGCAGAAGCAGTTGCTGTTCCATTGCTTAAATTACATCCGGCAATTGTATTTGTTGCACTTGCAACAATTGGAGTAGGTTGCGAAATTGTAACAGTTTGCAAATTCGTACATCCACTGGCATCAGTAATAATTATAGTGTATGTGCCTGCTGATAATCCGGTAGCAGTTGCTGCATTTTGTCCATTACTCCATCCATAAGTATAAGGCGCAGTGCCAGCCGAACCAGCTGCTGTTGCAGAAGCGTTGCTACCTCCATTGCAACTTGGTTGTGTTTGAGAAGAAATATTTACTGTGGGTCCGTTTGCATTAGTAATATTTGCTGTATTAGATTGTGTACAGCCGTTAGCATCTGTAACGGTACATGTATAATTTCCACCAGCAAGCGCAGTAGCTACTTGCGATGTTTGTCCGTTATTCCAAGAATAAGTAAATGGAGAAGTACCCCCCGATGCATTCATGGTTGCTGTGCCTGTACTAAGTCCGCAACTACTTTGTGTAGTAGATACGCTACTAGTAATTGCAGTTGGTTGAGTAATGGAAACAGTTTCTGTACTAGAGCAACCTGTTGCGTCTGTAACTATGCATGTATATGTACCGCTAGAAAGTCCGGTTGCGGCAGAAGTAGATTGCCCGTTACTCCAACTATAGGTATAAGGCAAGATTCCACTTCCTAAACTTGCTGTTGCAGCACCGTTACTTCCTCCGCTACAACTTATATTCTGAGAAGTGATTGAAACCGTTCCACCTCCTGCTGATGCAATGGTTACCACTGTAGTTTGGGTGCATGCAGCAGCATCAATAATAGTAACTGTATAATTTCCTGCAGCTAATCCCGTTGCTGTTGCTCCAGTTTGAGAAGTGGGATTCCAAGAGTAAGTATAAGGAGCAGTTCCTCCATTAACACTCACAGTTGCTGTTCCGTTGGCACTGCCGCAAGATGCTGAAGTCGTGTTGGGTGTAACGGTAAAACTATTTCCTGAACCTAAAATTATATAGGTAAGTGTGTCTGCTTTACAAGTTGCATCTTTCACAATTACCGAATAAGTACCTGGGCATAAATTATTTATTGTACTTGTTAAATTGGTTGTTGGTCCAGTTGTAGTTCCATTACTCCAAGCATACGTATAGGGCGATGAACCAAAAACAGTACAGATATCTACCGTTGCAGAACCCGTACAAGCGCAGCTGCCGGAATTTACTTGAGAAGATGTTGCTTTGGGGGTATTTGCAATTGTTTCAAAATAATTTGTAATAAATCCTGGAAGACCTAAACTGTTGCTTCGGGGTGCAACAGAAACTCCGTTTGCTACAAAATTGCAACCTATACCTGCTACGTTAGGATTATTAATAACACACATGGTACTTGTAAAACGAGAACCGTATATCTTTCCATCTGCTGCCATTTGCATTCCATATACATTGGAATTAGCTATCGAAGTACCCGAAGCAATTATTGCAGCAGGTGATCCGGCACAAAGATCCCACTGCTTAATGAATGCTGGAGTTGCTGAGTTAGATGTATATATCTTTGAATTGTCGGGCGAAAATTCTAAACCGTATGGATTCGGACCAGCACTTCCCAATGCTATAGGGTTAGACACTACTCCTGTACTTTTATTAAAATCATACGCTTCGGCAAAACCACTTAAGTTGACCACTAACGCTACTTTAGTTCCATTAGGAGAAATTTTCATTTGCCCGATTGCATCATCCCCACTTCCACTCGAAACATGTGCAGTACCAACGCTACTAACTACCGGTGCACCAATACCAGCAGTTGTAATTGGATAAGCGCGAAAAGTATTTCCTGTATAGCTATGTACAAGTAGCCAATAGCCAGTGCCACTACAATCTTTAGTGATAGACATTTTTTCAGAACAACTCCCAAAACTGGAAGCAATAGAAACATTTTTATTGGCATTAATGTTACCAAGTCCACCATTCAAAGTAATGTCTATCTCCGAGTAATACAGGTTCCAAGGTGGTGGTGGCCCAACCGTTGGCATGCCTATATGAAACATATAATAAATATTCGGATTCCCAGGCTTGGGTACAAAAATGGGACCTTGAGTAATTGAGTTTCCCATATACAAGCCTCCTCCATTTGGAGCTTGAGTGTGATTACTCAAATATAATCTGCTTGTTCCATCAGCATAAAAAAGTAAATTTCCATTTGCATCCGACATAGTACCGCAACCCTCCCAAGAAATCACCATAGAATTGGTAAAAATAGCTACTGGAGTCCCCGATGAGAAATCTAATGCAGGAGGAGGAGAGCCGCTCATATACCATTTCTCCGTTTCCTTTTGAGAAAACAAAAACGAGCTTGCTCCAAAAGAAATAAATAGTAATACCGTAAGAAAGGCTTTTCTCATAGCAGCAAAGATAGGGCTATACGCAGTATGAAACTACGGGAATTTGAAAAGAAATTATCAAATGAATACTAATAGTGTGGGAGGAAATATGGGCTATTCCGAAATGACTTTAATCTAATCTTCTAGATAAAACCAATGCTTAATTCCTAATAATATGTAATTATTAGTCTAAGCGCTTACAGCCGAGTACTTCAACATGAAATCTCCTGCCATGTCAACCATATCAGGCGAGCCAATAAAGAATGGTGTTCGCTCATGGATGGAAGTAGGATCAATATCTAGTATTCGCTTAAATCCATCGGTTGCTTTTCCGCCTGCCTGTTCAATGATAAACGCTAACGGGTTGCTCTCATAAATCAAACGAAGTTTTCCTTTGGGATTTTGAGAGGTAATAGGATAAATAAAAATACCTCCTGTAATTAAGTTGCGGTGAATATCTGCAACTGCGGATCCGATGTATCTCGAGGAATAAGGTCTATTCGTTTTCGGGTCCTCTTCCTGACAATGCTTAATGAATTTTTTTACTCCATCCGGAAAATGCACATAATATCCTTCATTAATAGAATATGTTTTGCCTTGCTTAGGAATTTTCATCTCAGGATGTGAAAGACAGAATTCGCCAATACTGGGGTCTAGCGTGAAACCATTCACCCCTTTTCCGGTAGTGTATACCATCATAGTAGATGAGCCATATATTACATACCCTGCAGCTACCTGCTCCGTTCCACGTTGCATAAAATCTTCCAAGGTTCCTTTGCCCGAAAGGGACGTTCTTCTAAAAACAGAAAAAATGGTTCCTACGGAAACATTCACATCTATGTTGGAAGATCCATCAAGTGGGTCTATAGCAACAACATATTTTGCATTTTGTGAAACTTCGTTTTCAATTGGAATAATATCCTCGTTTTCTTCCGAAGCTATCGAACAACACTCTCCTCCTGCCATTAATGCAGCAATAAATTGCTCGTTTGCAAAGACATCTAATTTTTTTACTTGCTCGCCCTGCACATTAGTCTCACCGGTCATACCTAAAATATCAGCTAAACCAGCTTTATTTACTTCGCGGTGCACAATTTTAGCAGCAATGCCAATATCTCTTAATAAACGGGATAGTTCTCCTTTAGAGTATGGAAAGTCTGCCTGTTTTTCAATAATAAATTGACCTAATGTTTTTATTTTCATAATATGAATATTAAATAAGCAAGTGTTTTAAGTTTCAATAAAAACAAGTAGTTTTTGTATGGTATTTTATTACTGCGAATATACAAAACCTGACTCCAAAAAAGATAAGTATCTGAAAAAAATAAGTCTGTTAAGCTCTTGGAATTTGTATTTTCGTAAGGCTATGAATGTTAAGATTAGAAAAGCAAAAAAACCAGATTTACCTTCAATTTTGGGTCTGATTAAAGAATTAGCTAAATACGAAAAGGCAGCAAAAGAAGTTAAAGTTACAGTGAAAGAACTTGAAAAAGATGGCTTTGGCAAAAACAAAGTATTTGATTGCTTTGTAGCTGTATCTGATAAAAATAAAGTGATTGGCATTGCGTTGTATTACGTTAAGTATTCTACATGGAAAGGGAAATGTTTATATCTGGACGATATCATAGTTACACAATCCATGCGGGGGAAAGGAATTGGGAAGCTGTTGTTTGATGTTTTAATTGAAACTGCAAAAAAAATGAAAGTTCGGAAGTTGGAATGGCAAGTATTAGAGTGGAATAAACCCGCTATTAATTTTTATAAAAAATATAATTCCTCCTTTGATAATGAATGGGTAAATTGTAAGATTATCTTTGAATAACATAAACAAAAATGAAAACCTTACTAATTACACTTTTCTTTAGTTTTAGTTTTTCAATTTTAAGTTTTTCTCAGGTCTTTACTCCACCCGCTGCTCCAAAAGAAAAAAAATCTCCTTTTTGGAGTTGGGATAAAGTTTATACCGGAGGAGGCATTGGTTTGCAATTTGGTACTATCACATTAATAAATATTGCTCCCGACTTTGGTTATAAAATAACTAAACGCTATTCTGCCGGTATTGGATTACGGTATATGTATTTTGCCGACAAAAGATATACTCCTCCTTTTGAAATAAATATTTATGGCGCAAGTGTATTTAATCGCTTCATTGTAACCGATTTTTTATTTCTTCACGGAGAGTACGAGGTTCTAAATGGTCCTTGGGATTATAGATTTGCCAGAAGATTTAACTTAAACAACGTTTGGGTTGGTGGTGGTCTTAGACAAGGATCCGATAATGTTTCCTTCAACATTATGGCACTTTGGAATTTGAATGATGAAGGATATCTTCCTAACCCTCAAATTAGAATGGGAATAAGCATTGGCTTATAATACTTTAAATAAAGTATTTTTTTATCTATAAATTTTTTTTTACCTTTACTACCTTACATAACATACATTTTCAATACTACAATCAAGTGAATAAAAAAAATTGTTTAGGATTAGCTACAGCCTTATTGATAGGTTTGTTCTCGAATATATCCATTGCACAAAATAATAATGTGGGCATTGGCACAACAACACCTAACGCATCTGCAATGTTAGATGTAGTTTCAAATTCAAAAGGGGTGTTAGTTCCTCGTTTAACAAATGCACAAATGAATTCAATAGCATCTCCTTCAAATGGACTGCTGGTATATAATACAGATTCCGCTTGCTTCTTTTTTTACAAATCATCTGCTTGGTCATCGCTTTGTGTTGCTACTGGCTCAGGTGCAACCGGACCAACAGGTCCTACCGGACTTACCGGGTCTGCTGGAACAAATGGGACTAATGGGACTAATGGAACCAATGGAACCAATGGCGCTACCGGATCAACAGGAATAACTGGTCCTACGGGTCCATCTCAAACAGCCTGGTGGATTCTTGGAAATGCTGGAACTACAGCGGGAACTAATTTTATTGGCACTACAGATCCTGTGAATCTCATTACTAAAACAAATTCTGTAGAAAGAATACGTACAACGTCTGCCGGTATAACATCTGTTAATAACACCACTCCACAAGCAGGAGATGTTTTTTCTGTATATGGAAGTGGTTATGCAGGAGCTATAAATCTATTGGGTAACTACGCAATTAACGGATACGTTAACGGAGCGGGTGTAGGTATTTATGGGGAAAATGCTGGCTCTGGAGCTGCAATTGTTGGTGTTTCAACAACTGGTAATGGAGTTTTTGGGCAAGCGAGTGGCACAAATGTTACTGGCGGTTCTGGTGTAAATACAAATGCATTAGGTACCGGATTAATTGGAATTGGAAATAATATTACACCAGGCACTGTATTAAATGGAGGAACAGGAATTGCCGCTAATGGAACAGAAATTGGACTTGCAGCATTTACTACAAATGTAGGAACTGCTACTGGTGTTGCAGGTGCAGGAAACAATGTAATTATAAATACACTAACTACAGGTTCTGGAGTAGCTGGTTCTGGATTTACTACAGGTGTTTATGGCTATGCTTCATCTACTACTGGAGGCATACTACGCAGTGGTGGCTATTTTGCAGTGAATGGGGGTGTTGCGTTTGCCTACATTGGAGCCATAACTGCAGCAGGTGTTACAAGAAAAGTAGAAGGTCCTGGAACGGTAAATACTGTTATTAATGATTTGGAAGGAAAAAAAATTGTGATGTCCGCACCAGAAGCGCCCGAAAATTTGTTTGAAGATTATGGTAAAGGAACTCTTCAAAATGGATTCGCTCATGTTACTATAGATCCTATTTTCTCAAAAAATACTGTAGTAGATGCTAAACACGATTTGCGAGTATTTATTCAACTGGAAGGTGACTGTAAGGGTGTATATGTGCTAAATAAAACACAAACTGGTTTTGATATTAAAGAATTGAATGATGGCAAATCCAATGTAAATTTTACATACCACGTTGTTGCTAACCGAGCAGATGAAACTCTTCCTGATGGTACTATATCTAAATACTCTTCTGAAAGATTTGCTCCTGCAATAGGGCCATTGAAAAGCAAAGACAGAGAATCAATTCCATATAAGCCTTCAACACCAAAGAGCAGAGAATAAACTTATCCTATTGAAAATGCAAAAAGCCGAAGATGTATCATCCTCGGCTTTTTGCATTATTAGAATATCTAATTACACATCTATCTTAGCATACTTCGCATTACGTTCAATAAATTCTCTTCTTGGTGGTACATCATCGCCCATAAGCATCGAGAAAATTCTGTCAGACTCCGCAGCACTATCAATAGTAACTCTTTTCAATGTGCGCTTATCTGGATTCATGGTAGTTTGCCATAACTGCTCTGCGTTCATTTCTCCTAAACCTTTGTAACGCTGAATTCCTACCGTGTGCTCCTTTCCCTCACCACCAGCTAGTTCTTTTACATATTGCATGCGCTGTTCTTCGTTCCAGCAGTAGCGCTCTTCTTTTCCTTTTTTAACTAAATATAAAGGAGGTGTAGCAATATAAATATATCCATTCTCAATTAGCTCTTTCATGTATCGGAAGAAGAATGTAAGAATCAAAGTTGTAATATGACTACCATCCACATCGGCATCTGTCATGATAATAATTTTATGATACCGAAGCTTAGCAATATTCAAAACTGTTTCTTTCTCTGCATTTTCTTCGCGGCTTACACCCAGCGCAGTAAACATATTTCTAATCTCTTCATTATCATAAATTCTGTGCTCCATTGCCTTTTCCACATTCAATATTTTTCCTCGTAAGGGTAAGATGGCTTGGAAGGCACGGTTTCTTCCTTGCTTTGCTGTTCCTCCTGCCGAATCTCCCTCTACAAGGTAAATCTCACAAACTGCAGGATCACTGTCAGAACAATCTGCAAGCTTACCTGGCAATCCGCTTCCAGTAAGTGCTCCTTTACGCTGTACAAGCTCTCGGGCTTTTCGAGCAGCGTTACGCGCTTCTGCAGCAAGCATTACTTTGCTTACAAGAATTTTAGCTGACTTTGGATTTTCTTCTAAATAATTTTGCAGCGTATCGTTCAACATAGACTCAACAGCACCTGCAACTTCATTATTTCCTAATTTAGTTTTTGTTTGTCCTTCAAACTGTGGTTCAGCAACTTTAACTGAAATTACTGCCGTGAGCCCTTCTCTAAAATCATCGCCATCTAACTCAATCTTCATTTTATCAAGCAAGCCCGATTTATCAGCATACTTTTTTAACGTTCTGGTAAGTGCCTTTCTGAAACCCATCAAGTGAGTTCCTCCTTCGTGTGTATTAATATTGTTTACATAGGAATGAACATTCTCTGCGTAGGAAGTATTGTACTGCATCGCAATTTCAATAGGAATTCCATTGCGCTCTCCTTCCATGTAAATCACATCTTCTATCAAGCGCTCACGAGTTGCATCTATATAGCGGACAAATTCTCTTAACCCGCCTTCAGAATAAAACAATTCAGTGATGGGATTCCCTGCTTCGTCCTTCTCCCTCAAATCAGTTAAGGTAAGTCGAATTCCTTTATTTAAAAACGAAAGCTCTCTGATGCGCGATGCCAATGTGCTATAGTTATATACACTAACAATAAAAATAGTTTCGTCCGGACTAAATGTTACTTCAGTACCTCGTTTATCGGTAGTACCAATTTCTCTGACGGGGTACATGGGTTTACCACGTTCATATTCTTGCTCATACGTTTTGCCTTGTCTGTTTACTACCACTCGCAAATGTTTTGATAACGCATTTACGCAGGATACCCCTACGCCATGCAAACCTCCCGAAACTTTATACGAATCTTTATCAAACTTTCCTCCTGCATGTAGTACCGTCATAACTACTTCCAAAGCTGATCGTTTTTCTTTGGTATGTATATCAACCGGAATTCCACGTCCATCGTCCTTAACGGTTATAGAATTATCTTCATTGATAAATACTTCTATATTCTTACAATGTCCCGCTAATGCTTCATCGATAGAGTTATCTATTACTTCGTATACGAGATGATGAAAGCCTTTGGCGCCAACATCTCCAATATACATGGCTGGGCGCTTACGCACTGCCTCTAAACCTTCCAGTACCTGAATACTATCGGCTGAGTACTGAGCGGGTTGTTTTTGAAGTTCTGATGCTGTATTGTCTGACATAATTTGTTTGTTGTTTTGCTAAATTATTTTCAATTAATTAGAATAGAAAACACTTGCTTTTTCATAGCTTTAGAAGGCTTTTTTGCCTTCCATTTTCATTGCTTCAAATGTAACGATTCCTCCTCATTTATATCCTATTTTGAACCTAAAATCACAGGTACTTATTAACATTTTTCAGGGGATAAATTGAGCTGAAAAAGGTTCTGAAAAAAACAAAAAAAAGCACATATTTCTTTTGTAACTTTGGAAATAAAATGTTATGATTTCTAAAGCAAAAACTCCTCATGTATATATTAAAAATCTGCCGATTGACCGCCAAAAGGCAATTGCCAGATTGAGGAAGGTTATTATTAAAAATCTACCAATAGGTTTTAATGAAGAAATGAACTACGGCATGATAGGATATGTTGTTCCGCATTCTATTTACCCTAGTGGATACCATTGCAATCCAAAATTACCGCTCCCATTCATTGGCATCGCATCACAAAAGCACTTTGTGGCTGTTTATCATATGGGGCTATATGCAGACAAAAAGCTCTTAAAATGGCTTAAAGAGACGGCCTCAAAGGAATACCAAATAAAACTCGATATGGGTAAATCCTGTATTCGATTTAAAAAGATAAATCTTATTCCTTATAACCTGATAGGAAAATTAACAAGAAAAATGTCCGTAAAGGAATGGATTTGTATCTATGAAAAGAATATCAAAAAAGCATAATAATTGCCTAATTAAAAGGCACTATGCTAATAAATATTATTTAACTACTACAATGCCAGGCTTACTAGTTGGAGCGTATAAGCCTAAACATTTTCCAGAAGAAGTAATATTAATTGTGCTTGATGTAAATGGATAAATATCTAAAAATGCTCCCGCTTGAACTATCCGAACCTGCTCATTGCTTCCATCCGCACTGTTAGAGCTATTTTGCCACTGCACAGAAACTTGTTCTTTAGAATTATTTTTCACCCTCACAACACATCTAACCGATGAAATATCTGATTTGATTTTTGATGCGTCTTCGCAAGCTATTTTTTTAAGAGCATCGAATTCTTTCTCGCGCAACTCTCGTACTTGCCATGCTACTAATTCGGTGGAATATTGCATCGAAATTTTTTTCCATTTATTAGTTTGTTTTGCGTATACGGAAGTTATTTTATGATACGTATTCTCTTTATCGCGAATATGATTCTCATACACTCCTTTTAAAACTGCAGTATTTCCATATATTATTACTTCCATTTTATAAATATCTACTCGTAGATTTAGTGATTTTGGAAGGGAGGTTTTGCTAATAACCTGTTTTTTATTTATTTCGAAGCCGTCCGCATACGTTTCTGTATAAGAATCAAATAATATTCTATCCAAAAATGCAGAATCGTTATTTTTAAAAGATTGAATATACCGATTCTCAAACTGAATAAGTTCCTTAATAATAGTGGAGTCTTTGGTATCGTTCTGCCCAATTGCTGTAGAAGTAATACTCGCAATGGCAATAATTAGTAGATTAATTTTTTTCATAACTTATAGACTTAGAAAAAATAAAGTCTTGACAAAGAATGTCAAGACTTTATTAAATAAAATATTTAATTGTTTTACTTAGATTCAGATAGTATTTTTTTAGCCTTCTCCTTCGCTTCTTCAATAGATCCTACTAAATTAAACGCTGCTTCTGGCAAATCATCTACGTCTCCATTTAGGATCATGTTAAACCCTTTAATGGTATCTTCTATTGAAACAAGCACTCCTTTTAATCCAGTGAAAGCTTCCGCAACGTGGAATGGTTGAGATAAGAAACGCTGTACACGTCTAGCACGACTTACCACCAACTTATCTTCGTCCGAAAGTTCATCCATACCAAGAATTGCAATAATGTCAAGTAACTCTTTGTAACGTTGTAAAATCATTTTTACACGCTGCGCACACTCATAATGTTCCTTTCCAACAATAGCCGGAGTAAGAATTCTAGAAGTAGAGTCTAGTGGATCTACGGCTGGGTAAATACCAAGCTCGGCAATTTTACGACTCAATACGGTAGTAGCATCCAAGTGAGCAAACGTAGTAGCTGGTGCCGGATCGGTTAAGTCATCTGCAGGTACATAAACTGCTTGTACTGAAGTAATGGATCCTCGCTTTGTAGAGGTAATACGCTCTTGCATCACACCCATTTCGGATGCAAGTGTAGGCTGATATCCTACTGCAGAAGGCATACGTCCAAGTAGTGCTGATACTTCCGAACCTGCTTGTGTAAATCTGAAAATATTATCAATAAAGAATAGAATATCTCTTCCTCCTGATTTTTCATCGCCATCACGGAAATATTCTGCCATAGTTAATCCTGAAAGTGCTACACGCGCACGTGCCCCGGGAGGTTCGTTCATCTGACCAAATACGAAAGTAGCTTTAGAGTCTTTTAATTTTTCCAAATCTACTTTAGATAAGTCCCATCCTCCTTGCTCCATGGAGTGTTTAAAGTCATCTCCATAGTTCATGATACCGGCTTCAATCATCTCTCTAAGTAAATCGTTTCCTTCACGAGTTCTTTCTCCTACTCCGGCAAAAACCGAAAGTCCACCGTGGCCTTTAGCAATATTGTTAATTAACTCTTGAATCAAAACCGTTTTTCCTACTCCTGCTCCACCAAACAATCCTATTTTTCCACCTTTCACGTACGGCTCTAGCAAATCAACTACTTTGATTCCGGTGAAAAGTATTTCCGAAGAGGTAGAAAGCTCTTCGTACTTTGGAGGATCGCGGTGAATTGAATAACCTGTGGATTTATCTAATTGCGGAAGTCCATCAATTGCGTCTCCTACCACATTAAATAACCTTCCATTAATATCTGGGCCAACAGGCATTTTAATTCCAGCGCCTGTTGTAGTAACTTCTGTTCCTCTGCTTAATCCATCGGTAGATTCCATGGCAATAGTACGCACTGTGTCTTCACCAATATGTTGCTGACATTCTAAAACTACTTTTACACCATCAGGGCGAGTAACTTCCATCGCATCAAGAATGTTTGGCAGTTTTACCTTTTCTCCATGAAAAGAAACGTCAACCACCGCGCCAATAATCTGAGAAATTTTACCTTTTAATTGTGACATATATGTTGAATAATATTATTGTGTTTTGAGTAGGCGAAAGTAACATTATTTAGAAATCCACAAAATGAAAGTTATCATGTTTTTTTGTCAAGTTGTGGTAGTTAGATTGAGATCCTATGAACGATTCGGCAACTGAAAAGCAATGCTGTTATTTTCATACATTTGAATAGGATTCTTTAGCAATTAAAACTACCAGCATGAACGTTTACGAAGGCCTAGAAGAGATATCAGACATACAAAATACGGCTTTAACCATTGGCACTTTTGATGGCGTTCACCTAGGCCATCAAAAGGTAATTCAACAGTTAAAAAAGGCAGCCAATGCTATTCAGGGCGAATCCGTAATATTTACATTTTTTCCTCACCCCCGAATGGTGCTATTCCCAGATGATATTAGCCTACGATTACTTACTACGGAAGAAGAAAAAAAAGAGTTATTAAATAAGTTTGGCGTTGATCATTTAGTGATACAACCGTTTACAAAAGAATTTTCTAGAATAACCCACATAGAATATGTGAGAGACATACTCGTTAATAAGCTTAAACTAAAAAAGCTAATTATTGGATACAACCATCAGTTTGGAAGAAACCGGGAAGGCACTTTTCAGGAATTAACAAAACTTGCTCCTGTGTATGGTTTTGAGATGGAAAGAATTCCTGCACAAGATGTAAATAATGTAGAAATAAGCTCTACAAAAATTCGGGGAGCATTAGAAAAAGGTGACATTATTACAGCAAATAAATTTTTAGGGTATGACTATAATATGAGCGGTAAAGTGGTGAATGGGAAAGGCATAGGTAAAGGTTTAGGATTTCCAACAGCAAATATTCAAATTGAAAATAAATATAAATTAATACCAGGAAATGGCATTTATTCTGTGCTGGTAGAAGTAGATAAAATAATTCATAAAGGTATGTTAAGCATTGGCGTTAACCCTACCGTAACAAAAGACGCAATTAAAACCATTGAAGTAAATATTTTTGATTTCAATAAAGATATTTATGGGGAAAATATCTGCATCTATTTTAAACAAAAACTGAGAGACGAAATAAAATTTGATGGCTTGGAATCTTTAAAAAAAGCAATTGCAGCAGACCGTGAAAAATCACTTCAAATACTTGCTTAATGAAACATTTCCCTAAAATTTTATTATGCTTCTTGCTTGGATATGCTCCACTTTATAGTGCCGCACAGCTACTAGATTCAGCAGCTATATTTTCCATGCCTGTTTTTCATAATTTAGAGGAGGCCTTAAAAAAACCAAATTCAGTTTACAGACTAAATTTAAGAGGAAAAAAGTTAAAAGCATTTCCTGCAGATATCCTTAAGCTGGTTAACCTTCAAGAATTAAATCTTAGCAAAAACAAATTAGACTCCTTACCAAATGAAATTGGAAATTTAAAATCTCTTCAAATACTTGATGTTTCTTCCAACAAACTAATGTACTTGCCAGATTCCATTGGCAAACTTGAAAATCTCGTTAAACTAGCTGCAGGAAAAAATGAAATTATAGCAATTCCTAGTCAAATAGGAAAACTTAAAAACCTGGAAATTCTCGATCTCTGGAGCAACCAAATATCATTTTTTCCAGACGAATTAAACAATCTCAAAAAGCTTCGCTGGATGGATCTGCGTGTCATTCAAATTGAGGATGATATTCAAAAACACTTACAAGAAATACTTCCTAAAACAAAAATACACTTCTCACCAAGCTGTCATTGTGTAACAGGCTAAGTAAGATTTTAGGCAAACTCGTCTTTTTTCACTTTATCATTTTCTTTAACATTGCACTAACCCCAAAAAGGTTATGCTATTTACAAAGGCTACAAAATCTGATTTAAATCTATATCGAGTTCTGTTTCTTGTAGCAGGTATTTCCTATTTTTTATTTTGGTTTATTCTTAAAAAAGTAGAACCCGATTGCTTCGATCCATTACTGGGCAGGGCTTTAGTATCAATAAGCATTTTACTTGTCCTACTCTTAACTTATTTTTCAAATTTCTTTAAAGATTATGTTATTGCTGCTGCTTATACGCTGGCCTATATACTCACTATTTACTATATTTTTCTTTTAACTAAAAACTATTTTTCTTACACGTACTCCATCGGATTGATGACCATACTTATTGGGACTGTTGTTGTGTTTAAAGAAAGCAAACCCCTACTGGTTTACTTAGCATTCTGTCTGTTTTCCGTTTGCGTAGGATATGTATATGCCGATGCCTCTACCGTTCCGTTTATTTTATATATAAGCATCTTAGGAGTTACTTCCATTATAGCATATTTAACCATGAGTATTCGCCTAAATATTCAACAAGAATTAAACCTGAAAAATATTTATTTAAACAGGGTGTATCAGGAAATTGATGAACAAAAAAAAATAGTAGAATTAAAAAATTTAGACATTACCGACAGCATTGTATATGCCAAAAAAATTCAACATGCAATTATTCCGGATAAAGATGGCATTAAAGATTATTTACCAGACTCGTTTATTTACTATCGGGTAAAAGATATTGTAAGCGGAGATTTTTATTGGTATCATAAAAAAGAGGGTGGTGTATACATCGCTGCTGTAGACTGTACAGGACATGGGGTACCAGGAGCACTTTTATCTATGATTGGGCTTACGCTTTTAAAGCAAACAGTGGAACTTCAACATAAAAAATTGCCCGGAGACATATTATCAAACATGCAGAAAGAAATATTCTCATTCTTACAGCGAGGCAGTAGTGATGGTATGGACATTTCTCTTTGCTCCATTGATTTTGAAAAAAATGTTTTGTCATTCGCGGGCGCTATGATGCGTATGCTAATGGTGCGTGATGGGGTTATAACAGAGATTAGGGGCGATCGACATTCGATTAGCAGAAATACTTCTTTTGATGCTACATTTTCTACCCACCATATTCCCTATAAAAAAGGAGATGCCTTTTATATTTTCACAGATGGCTACATCGATCAATTTGGCGGAGAGAAAAATAAAAAGTTTATGTTCAGAAGATTTGAAAAAATGTTATTAGACTTACATCATCTTCCAATGTGGGAACAAAAATCTAAAATCGAATCCATTCATAAATCGTGGAGAGGTGATCAAGAACAAGTAGATGATATTTTAGTAATCGGATTTAAACTTTAACCAAAATAAATAAAATGAAAAAACAAAAAATCGCAACCATCCTACTAACCATCGTATCCCTTGTGATATTGATATTTGGACTGCTGTACATCTATACTGGCTTTACAAGCGGACTACTTCCCTATCATGTTAAGTTTCTTGGAAAAACCTGTGAGGAGCTGCCTTCTAATGTGTGTGTGCTTATGAAAACATTTGTTCAAATAATTGGATTTGCATTTTTAGCAATCGGCATTATCATGTTTATGCTGGTTAGAGTTATGTTTGACGGACAACAAGATGACTTGGATTGGAAAATGATTGCAGTTATTGTTGCAGTATTAGTACCTATTGCTCCAATCATGTATCACCTTGCCACATTTACACCTTGGTATGTGGTTGCAGGTATTCTTGTTTTATCTATAGTTGCTTTATTTCTTGTTAAACCAAAAAAGTAAATAAAATTTCTACCCTATGAAGCTGATAGACTTCCATACACATCCGCTGCTAAAACCAGCTAATTCATCCCTTACAGATTCTGAACGAAAAAATTTATGGCATGAGTTTCCTGTACCAGAAACGTACGCTCAGCTTTCAAAAACAATTCAGAAAGCGGTAAAGAGCACCGATAAAACTTCACAGACAAATCTTGGAAAAGTTACACAGGGATCCGTAAACGGAATCTTTTTTGCCATGGGTCCTGCGGAAAGACCTTTCTTCAAACCCAATGTAAGAAACATATTAGTGCGCTGCTTTTTACCAAAGAAAGATTATAAAAAATTGGCCAGAAGCGTTACCGGTTTTGCAATGAGTAAGATTGATAAAATATTTGAAAGAATTGATAATAAAAAAGGCGTTGACTATTTTAACGAAGAACTGCAACCAGAATTTCAGTATTTGCTAATGCAAGAAAAAATCCAAAACGTCCCCAATAAATTCAAAATTGCAAAAAACTATTCCGAATTCAAAAATATTATTGATAATGATCCATCAACCATTGCTGTTATTTTAACCATAGAAGGCGCACATGCATTTGGTAATTTCCAAACCGAAAGTGATTTTGTGGTTCCATTTGCTCAAGTACAATCTTTTAGTGAAGAAAAAATAAAGCAGTTTGCATTTATAGAAAACATTAGAGTCATGAAGTCTCAGTGGGGAGACCGATCTCCACTTTTTGTTACGCTTTGTCATCACTTTTGGAATTTGCTATCCGGCCATTCTAAGAGCATGTCGCCATCCAAAAATTTGTTTAAGCCCGGAATGGATGCCATCATTGATCAGTTTGCAAACATGAATGTGCCCATGACAAAAATTGGAGAGCAAGTAGTTGATGAATTGCTGAGCAAAAAAAATGGAAGAAGAATTCTTATTGATGTGAAACACATGAGCGTGAGCTCCAGAAAATGGTATTACAACTATGTGAAACAGAAAAAACAAACTGGCGATAACATTCCAATCATTTGTAGCCATACCTCCATAAATTTATTTACTACGATGGAGGAGGCATCAGCTGTACCCGATACTTTTTCTAAAGATGAAAATGCATACCTAAGTCGTTTTTCAATTAACCTTAGCAACGATGAAATTTTAGCAATTGCAGATTCAAAAGGCATCATTGGAATTATCCTAAATGAAGGAAGAATGCCCGGGGAATTGGGAAGAAAAGCAATTCAAGATTGTGAAGGAAATCCAGATATGCTTCGAGATATTTATGTAAAGCTTATTATGTGTAACATCATTCACATTGTAAGGACAATAAATAAAAAAGAAGCTTGGGACCTAATTTGCATAGGAAGTGATTTTGATGGGGTTATCGATCCGTTTGAGATTTACCAAAATGCCTTAACCTTAGGAGATTTACCAACACATCTTATGCAATATATATCGAACCCACATTTTGATTTAGATTGGATAGGAGTAACCGCTAACGATATCAAAACCAAATATATGTTTGATTATTCGGCTCAGGAAATTGGAGAAAAATTTGCCTCTAGAAATATTATGTTGTTTTTAGATCGATATTTTCAAGATAGCTATTTAAAATCTGGTTCAAATATTGGGGATAACATTATCCTTTAATCGCTTTGTTTTTTCATAATATTTATCATCTTTGAAGGGAAACTTATAGGGGTGTTAAGGTAGGTTTACTTTGACTGAGAAAAAACCCTTAGAACCTGATGCAGATAATACTGACGCAGGGAATAAGTCAGAGCTTACCACTCTTTCTGCTCCTCTAAGTTTTCGCCACGAATTACGCTAATTACCACAAATTAATTAGTGAAAATTCGTGTTAATTAGTGGCTATGAAATTACAGATCAACTCCGAACAAAAAGAATTCTTTGGAAAAAATATTTCTGAGTTAGTACAGTTGTTGCAAATGGAAAATACAAATGGCATTGCATTTGCAGTAAACGAAAAAGCTATTTCTAAGTCGAACTGGGAAAATTTTGAACTAAAAGAAAACGATAAAATATTAATCATCAAAGCCACACAAGGTGGATAGATGCGGATAACTAATCTCTGCGAATTTACGAATGGCTGTTATTCGCAAATTCGCAGCCGTTCGTGATCCTTACAAAAAATAAAAAAATATGAAAACCGAAAAACTCCCTACCGAAAAATCAATCACTACTACCCCTTTTCAAAAATCTAAAAAGATTTATGTGAGCGGCAAATTGCATCCAGAAATAAAAGTCGCCATGCGTGAGATTGAAGTCTCTAAAGGCCTTGCCTCTAAAATAAATTCAGGAGCTACGGAAAAAATATCGGTGTATGATACCAGCGGGCCCTATACTGACCCTTCGCAACAAATTGATGTACATATTGGCATTGATCGCATTCGAGAAAAATGGATCATGGATCGCAAAGATGTGGAGCCCTTGAATGAATTCTCATCAGAATATTGTCGCAAGCGAATGAGCGATGCTTCGTTAGACGCACTTCGATTTGAGCATATCAAAAAACCACTAAAAGCAAAAAATGGAAGTAACGTTTCTCAAATGCATTATGCTAAAAAAGGAATCATCACAGCCGAGATGGAATACATTGCCATCCGAGAAAATCAGATGATCAATGAAATGCGAGTACAACACAACGGAATGACCAGCCAGCACGCAGGCCAAAACTTCGGAGCTGTTTCCCTCTCCTATGGGGAAGGTTCAGGGATGGGGCCCATTACACCTGAATTTGTAAGAGATGAAGTAGCGCGCGGAAGAGCAATAATTCCTAATAACATAAATCACCCTGAAAGCGAACCCATGATTATTGGTCGTAATTTTTTGGTGAAGATAAATACTAACATTGGAAATTCTGCCGTAAGCTCCAGCATTGAGGAGGAAGTTGAAAAGGCAGTGTGGAGTTGCCGTTGGGGAGGAGATACACTGATGGATCTTTCTACAGGAAAAAATATTCACGAAACACGCGAGTGGATTATTCGTAATTGTCCGGTACCCGTTGGAACAGTACCAATTTATCAAGCACTTGAAAAAGTAAATGGTAAGGCCGAAGACCTCACTTGGGAGATTTTTCGCGATACATTAATTGAACAAGCCGAACAAGGAGTAGATTATTTTACCATACACGCAGGAGTGCTTTTACGCTACATACCACTTACTGCAAAGCGTATAACAGGCATCGTTTCCCGAGGAGGAAGCATCATGGCTAAATGGTGTTTGTCGCATCACAAAGAAAATTTTCTGTACACTCATTTCGAAGATATATGCGAGATCATGAAAGCATATGATGTGGCTTTCTCTTTAGGAGATGGGTTACGTCCAGGTTGTATTGCCGATGCAAATGACGAAGCTCAGTTCGGAGAATTAAAAACCCTGGGTGAGCTTACCAAAATTGCCTGGAAGCACGATATACAAACCATGATTGAAGGTCCCGGACACGTACCCATGCATCTTATTAAAGAGAACATGGACAAGCAATTAAAGGAATGTCACGAAGCACCATTTTATACTTTAGGTCCATTAACAACTGACATAGCACCAGGTTATGATCATATTACATCAGCCATAGGCGCTGCAATGATTGGTTGGTACGGCACTGCAATGCTTTGCTATGTTACACCCAAAGAACATTTAGGCCTGCCCAATAAAAAAGATGTAAAAGATGGCGTGATTGCCTATAAAATTGCAGCACATGCTGCGGATTTAGCCAAAGGACATCCAGGCGCACAACTTCGCGATAACATGTTAAGTAAAGCACGTTTTGAATTTAGATGGGAAGATCAATTTAATCTTTCACTTGACCCAGATACAGCCCGTGAATTTCACGATGAGACATTACCACAAGAAGGCGCTAAAACTGCTCACTTCTGTTCCATGTGTGGTCCTCATTTTTGCTCTATGAAAATCACCCAAGATGTACGTGAGTATGCAGAAAAAATTGGACTTAATAGTGAAGATGCATTAAAAAGAGGATTGGCAGAAAAAGCAAAAGAATTTTCTGATAAGGGAAGTGAAATTTACCTGTCCCCCGAAACTTTTTTATCCACCGTAGCCTCCGCGAAGGTGGATGTTAAAGAATAATACTAACAATAAAATATTATACAAATGAAATTAATTGTTCTATCTCCGCCAAACTCGGTTCCTAACGAACACGAGATTATTACTTCCTTATTTGAAAATGGTTTAGAAATTTTCCAGGTACATAAACCCGAACTCTCCGAGGCGGAAATTCAGAAATACATTGAAAAAATTCCTTCTAAATACCACAAAAAAATTGTTCGTCATGCCGACTTCCCAAAATTTAATTCCATCAAAGAATTAGAAAGCTATAAAGGAAAATACGAGTATGCTTTCCTCTCCCCGATATTTGACAGCATCTCAAAACCTGAATATAAAGCTCAGTTTAGCAGCAGATCAAAAACCAGCTTGCCGGGCAAAAAAGGTTTTTCTCAAATCAATCCTAAGCTAAGCGATTCCGTCAGTGGTAAAAAAATTGTTGCGCTTGGAGGGGTAGATTTTGAAAAAATAGAACTGGTACGAATGATTGGTTTTATTGGCGTAGCTGTGCTTGGCGCAATTTGGAACAGCAAAGATCCACTTAAAGAATTTGATAAAATGAAAGCACTATGCCAAAGAAAAGAACCTGCACACTAAGTATTGCAGGCTTTGACCCATCGGGTGGAGCAGGATTGTTAGCGGACATCAAAACTTTTGAGCAGCATAAAGTTTTGGGCATGGGAGCAAATACCGGCAATACATTTCAAAATGATTCTGAGTTTGAGGGCGTAGCCTGGACTCCCATTCAGGAGATACAGCAACAAATAGATGTTTTGTGTAAGAAATTTCATTTTGATTTCATCAAGATTGGGATGATAAAAGATATTGACACGCTTCAAATTCTATTGAAATTTATTAAGACAAAAAACCCTAAAGCAAAAATTATTTGGGATCCTATTATTAAAGCGAGTGCTGGCTTCGAGATTCATGCTTCCGTAGAAAAGGAAATGCTTAATTCAATTTTAAAAAACATTTATCTTGTTACACCAAATCTTGATGAGATAAAATTTTTAGCTGGCGATGATGATGAAATAAAATCCGCTAAAGAGTTTTCAAAATATTGCAATGTATTTTTAAAAGGAGGGCATGCAACAAAGCAAACTGGGACACTTTCCTTAGGAAGAGATTTACTCATTACAACAAATGAAAAAATATTTCCCTTCAAAGCAAAAAAGATATCAAGTGCTGGCAAACATGGCAGCGGCTGCGTTCTTTCCGCTGCTATAACGGCAAACCTTGCAAATGGATTATCTTTACAGCGTGCTTGCTTAAAAGGAAAGGACTATGTTACTAAATATTTAATCAGCAATAAGGAACTACTGGGATATCACAAAATATAAAATGGAAAATAAATATCAAGCACTTCTCAAAGGCAATAAAGATTGGGTTGCTAAACGAGTAAATGAAAACCCTGATTTCTTCAATGACCTATCCAAAGGTCAAAGCCCCGATGTTTTGTGGATCGGATGTTCCGATAGCCGTGTTCCCGCCAATGAAATTACTGGAACAAAATCAGGCGAAATATTTGTGCATCGTAACATTGCCAACATGGTGGTGCATACCGATATAAATTTATTGAGCGTACTGGATTATGCTGTAAATATTCTTGGCGTAAAACACGTCATAGTTTGTGGGCATTATGGCTGTGGTGGCATACAGGCCGCTCTCGGCAATAAACATTTTGGAGGCGTAATAGATAATTGGCTAAGAAATATTAAAGACGTCTATCGCCTGCATAATACGGAATTGGATAAGTGCAAAAATGATGAAGAGCGCAACAGAAGGCTCACTGAATTAAACGTTATTGAACAAGTGTACAACCTTTGCAAAACATCTATTATTCAAAGTTCTTGGGAAAATAAAAAGCCGCTGCATGTGCACGGTTGGGTGTATGATGTTTCCGTAGGCATTATCAAAGACTTGGATGTTACCGTTCGAGATGTTTCTGAAATGCACGCTATTTATAAAATAGATTTCTAAAAATTATCCGACTCTGGGAATAGATTTCATGATTTCTAAATTACACTACATAACACAAGACATTCCCGGATTTTCTCACCAACAGCTTACAGAACTAGCTTGTAAAGGCGGAGTTAACTGGGTGCAGCTTCGTTTAAAAAATAAAAGTCAGGAAGAGTGGCTATTAATCGCACAAGAAACTAAATTGATTTGCCTAAAATACGGAGCACAATTAATTATTAACGACAGTATAGAAATTGCAAAAACAGTTGGTGCTGCCGGAGTGCATTTAGGAAAAGAAGATGTTAGTCCTGCCGAAGCTCGTGAAATTCTTGGCAATAAAATTATTATCGGAGGAAGTTGCAACACCATCGAGGATGTTGAAAGAAATATTCAAGCCGGTTGCGATTATGTAGGGATAGGTCCCTATCGTTTTACCTCCACAAAAGATAAGTTAAATCCAATTTTAGGTCTGGAAGGAATTCGTGAAATAGCAAAAAAATATGGAGATAAAATCCCAATGATTGCCATTGGTGGAATAAAACTGGAGGACGTAAAACCTTTGTTTCAAACCGGAATTTACGGAGTAGCGATTTCCTCTGCTATAAATATTTCGGAAGATAGAAGTATGGCTGCAAAAAAAATTCTAGTGAAAATCCACAAATGTATTTCTCTGTGAACTCTGCCCCGAAGGGGCTCCTTTGGAGTTGGCTGCATCTCTGTACCCTCTGTGTTTAAAGGCTGTTAAACGTATGCCTTACAGAGAATTGATTCAATGTTCGCAATCCGTTAAGCAGCTTTCAACCTCTTTACCTTAGATCTATTTAGTTGATTCTTAGCGTATGATAAAGTGATATGCAATTCCTTTATTTTCCCTTCCGAAGGAATTTCAAACATCGCATCAGTCATTACCGCTTCGCAAAGCGAGCGCAATCCACGAGCTCCTAATTTATATTCAGCTGCTTTTTCAACAATGAGCTTCAAGGCATCTTCATCAAACGTAAGTTTAACACCATCCAATTCAAACAACTTCACATATTGTTTGATCAATGAATTTTTAGGTTCGGTAAGAATTTGTCGTAGTGCAGTTTCGTCCAGTGGCGACAAATAAGTGAGCACCGGCAATCTTCCAATTAACTCTGGTATTAATCCAAATTTTTTCAGGTCCAGAGGAGCAATGTATTGTAAAATATTTTCTTTATCTATTATATCGTTTTCTTTGGATGCCGCATAACCCAACGACTGAGGCTTCATTCTTCTAGCAATCATTTTATCGATTCCATCGAATGCTCCACCACAAATAAATAAAATATTGGAAGTATCTACCTGAATCATTTTTTGCTCCGGATGTTTTCTGCCGCCTTGCGGAGGAACATTTACAATCGATCCTTCTAACAATTTCAACATACCCTGCTGAACTCCTTCACCAGACACATCGCGTGTGATGCTTGGGTTATCGCTCTTGCGTGCAATTTTATCTATCTCATCAATAAATACTATGCCGCGTTCCGCAGCTGTAACATCATACTCAGCAACTTGAAGTAAGCGGGCCAAAATGCTTTCCACATCCTCGCCAACATAGCCAGCTTCGGTAAGTACAGTTGCATCTGCCATGCAAAAAGGAACATTTAAAATCTTAGCAATAGTTTTTGCTAAAAGCGTTTTGCCGGTGCCTGTCTCCCCTACCAAAATAATATTGGACTTTTCAATTTCCGTATCATCTTGCTTGGCAGTGGTACGTTTAGGTTTTTGAGCTAGGCGTTTATAATGATTATAAACTGCAACCGCTAAAACTTTTTTTGCATCGTCCTGACCAATTACAAATTGATCTAAGTGCGATTTAATTTCTGCAGGCTTTAAAAGATTTAATGCATAATGCACCCCTTTGCCTCCTTTGGCTTTAAGCTCCTGTTTAACAACCATGTGCGCCTGTTCCACACAATGATCGCAGATGTGACCATCCAATCCGGATACCATTACGTTGATATCCTGTTGGTCACGACCACAAAAAGAACACTTTACATTTTGCTTTGCAGCCATTTTACTTATTTTTTTGTTTTAACTAAAATCTCATCCACCATTCCGTATTTTTTTGCTTCTTCAGCAGTCATCCAATAATCACGATCGCTATTTTCCCAAACTTTTTCGTAGGTCTGTCCGCTGTGCTCAGCAATAATTTCATAAAGTTCTTTTTTCAACTTCTGAATTTCGCGAGCTGTGATTTCAATATCCGATGCTTGACCTTCTGCACCACCCATTGGCTGGTGAATCATGATACGTGCATGAGGCAATGCGCTACGCCTGGTAGGTGCTCCGGCACACATAATTACTGCTCCCATACTTGCTGCCATACCGGTACAAATAGTTGCCACGCTTGGCGCAATGTACTGCATTGTATCGTAAATGCCCAGTCCGGCATAAACAGATCCACCGGGTGTATTCAAATAAATTTGAATGTCTTTCTTAGCATCTACCGATTCCAAGAAAAGTAATTGTGCCTGAATAATATTTGCAACATAATCATTAATAGGAACGCCTAAAAAAATGATTCTGTCCATCATCAAACGAGAGAACACATCCATCGTAGCAATGTTTAGCTGGCGTTCCTCAATAATCGTTGGAGAGATGTAGGCATCGTTACGCATAGCATTGGTAGCAATGGAACTGTATTTGTCAAATGCAATGCTGCTAATACCTATGTGTTTGGTAGCATACTTTCTGAATTCTTTTGAGTCAAACATATTTTTTTAGTTTAAGAGTTTGGTGTTGTTTTTTTGAAAAACTCATCGTAAGAAATTTCTTTCTTATTGAGCGTAAATGTATTTTTAAAAAGTTCTATTAATTTTTGGTCGTACAATCTCTCGTAAGCTCCTCTTATTTGCTTTTCATCCGCCATAACTTTTCTTACCTGCTCCTGAACAATGTCTTCCGGAACATCTTTCATGCCGCGCTGAGCCAAATTCATTTTTACAGCATTGGTAACAAAATGCTGCACTTCCTCTGTAGGCACCACAATTTTATGTGCTTTCAACAGATGATTTTCTAAAAGCTGCCACTTTAAGGCATTGGAATAGTTGCTATACTCTTTATCAATCTGATCTACAGAAATTTTTTCTTTATTGCTTGCCAATAAAAACTTTTTCAAAAATGCTTCAGGCAAATTAAGGTTTGCTTTCTTCATCAAGGACTCTATCACCTCATTAAAAAATTTGCGGTCGCTGTCGCCAACAAACATTACTTGAAGTTCCTCGTTAATTTTTGCTTTAAACTCTTCTTCGCTATTTACTTTACCCGGACCATATATTTTATCAAACAGCTCCTGATTTACTTCGGCCTGCACAATGCGACTCAAGTTCTTTAATCGGAATTGTAGCGATACAGATTTTATTTTTTCTGCTGGCATTTCCAAAATTTCAGCAAGATAAGCAGCATCGTCCGAAATGCTACTCAAAACAATTTTATCTTCAATAGCAAGACCCAAGAATATATTTTTAACATTTGTAATTTTAGAAACATCCACCATGGCAGTTTTATAAATTCCTGCAGGCACTACGTTTCCGTCCCCATCCACTTCGGTAAATTCCCCTACTAGCACATCTTTATCTTCCGATTTTTCAGGATGAATAACCTGACCGTAATTTTTTCGGAAGTAGTCGATATGCTTGCCTATCAATTCATCATCCGCCTTTATGGAGTAATAATCGTATTTATCTTTTGAAGAAAGCTCCACATTAATTTTTGGAGCCAAGCCAATATCATATTTAAACTCAAAATCGGTTTGCTTATCAAAGTCAACCAAGTTCTCAAGCTTAGGAAGCGGGTTTCCTAAAATCTCAATGTTGTTCTCATAAATATATCTGTGAAGCGAATCCGATAGCATGCCGTTTATCTCCTCAAACATTATTTGCTTGCCATAGCGCTTTTTTACCATATCCACCGGCACCTTTCCTGGCCTGAACCCCGGCAAATCCATCTTTTTCTGATACTTTTTAAGCGCATTATTATATCGATCCAAATAATCGGTAGGACCAATTTTTACTTTAATAACTGCATTTAAATCATCAATATTTTCCTTAACTATATCCATTGTTCAATAAAATATTTATCGTTTTCAAAGATAACAGATTTATGCGTACAGGAAATATATTTAGAGGGTATAAAAACAGCCTATCAGAGTGTGTTTTTTCTGGGCATAATGCCTTAATTTTGTTTTATAATCTGTAGTTTTGACGGGAATAATAAAAAGATGATAAAAAAATTTAATGAAAACTTAAATACAGCTGTCTTTACTACAAAGTTTGTAGTAAATGACAAGAATGATATTACATTAGTCACTCACGACAATGATGGTTCTTGGCAGTTTCATAGTAAAGATGAATGGGATAACATTGAGAAAGTATCAATGGTCATAAGTTTGGGCGAAATAATTGAAATTGATAATACCATTCTAGACATTGCAGATTTACCATTAGGGGGCGAGGCATCTCGTCTTTCCGTCAAGAGCAAATGGAAAATAACAAAATGAAACACCTCTCCATAATCCTATTGATGTTTCTTGTTGCGTGCGGGCAAGAGAGTTCAGACAGGGATTTAAATTTGCCTGACAAAGTATCCCCTGTACTTAGAACTAACCTTTCTGAAACATCTCCCTTGAAGTTTTTAATGCAACTACAAAGAACCAATCACTTTTTAAAACCCATCAATAACAAATCTGCAAACACATATCCATATATGGCGGTTTGCAATCCTATTGATAAAAATTGGATTTCCAAAAAGGATATATCAAAACTTATTCCTTATTTGGACTCAAACAATGTTAGGGCGATACCTGTTTTTTCCACCTTGTCATCAATAACTTTTGAAAATCACGGACAATCAACATTGGCAAATGAGGCATACGCATTGGTTGTTGGATATCGGTCAGGAACATACCCGCCATACAGTAGTATTCCCCTAGGCGGAGATGAAAACGATTTATTTACTCTGAACGATTCTCTAAAAAAGGAATTGCTAAATTGGTGGCAAACAGAAGGGCAAAAATAACACCCACTATCTCCACAATGAAACCCCTCTCCATAATCCTCCTTCTCTTTCTCCCGTTTTGTTTGTGGGGGCAGTCGATTCAAGGTATATGGTTTGATGAAAGCGGAAATAGTTTTTTAGAATTCAAAAATGACTCTTGTCTTACTTAACAGATTCAAATAAAATATCCATTTTGAGATTATTCTGCACATTGCCTGAATAGATATTAGATTGCAAACCAAAAGTAGTAATCATCGTAAGAAAAATAGATTTTTTAGTTTGAGTTTCGCTCTTAAAAATTCCAATTTTATTTCGCAGTTCGGCATCGTATTTTTTATCAATGATGAACGGGCTAATCGAAAATTTCATTTCACAGATATTTATAATACCCTCTCTTCGGTCAATTATTAAATCAATTTGCGCACCATTTGCAGATAGTGTATTTTTCCAAGAAAAAGTTTCCGCTTCTATCCCGCTTATTCCTAACGCCCATTTAATTTGCGGAACATGAGCAAGGCAAACTTGCTCAAAGGCATATCCACTCCATGCTCTGTGTTTTGGACTATCAATCATTTTCAGCCAATGGTTCTTATCAAAAGTTTTATGACCATTAATAAATTTTATATGAAACAATGAAAAAAAATCACTTAGTTGGTAGAGACTATTTCTGAATTTTTTACCAAAGGGTGTATACCGCCTGATGAATCCACTTTCTTCCAATTCATCAAGCAACCGGGTGAGACCTCCACCATTTGCAAATTTGCTTGCGACACAAATTTCTGCACGGGTAAGCCCCTTCCCTTTTTTGGCAAGGGCGGTTATAATGGCTTCGTGACGTTCGGCCCCAATAAATAGCGATTTATAAAGATTATTGAATTCTGATATTAGTAAGCCATTAGACTCAAAGCAAAGCTTGTTTATGTTCTGTGGTGCGCTAAACCCTTTTTCCACAGCGTCCCAATAAAATGGAATGCCCCTAATACCATGTAAAGTTGCACAAGCTGGTAATAATCCAATGTAATTTTTTTATACTCTAAAAGTTCCTTGCACTCGTTCAGCGTAAAAGGTTCTATTTTTATTTTTTGGGTAACGCGATTATGCAAACCATCTTTATTGTTGATGAGTCTGCTAACCATCCATGAAGCAGCTGAGCCGCATACCAATAATAAAATATCTTTTCTTTCCGAAGCCCAGCTATTCCAGAAATGTTCTAAGGCAGGAAAAAAGCCTGATCGAGGAGTATCAAACCAAGGCAATTCATCAATAAAAATAACTTTTTTCTTTTGCTTAGACTTTTCTACGACCCGCCTAATCTGTTGAAAAGCTTCCATCCAGTTATCTGCATTTTTACGATCTGCTTGTGGATGTTGGTCCTGCATGGACATATTAAAATTAGAAAGCTGCTCTTGTAAAGTTGCTTGAGCAAGCCCTGTAATCCTAAAAGTGAACTTACCCTCAAATACATTTTTTATGAGATATGTTTTACCAATCCTTCGCCTTCCATACAGGGCTATGAATTCAGGTTTATTTGAAATCATTTTTTTATTCAAAATCTCTATTTCCTTTTCTCTCCCTACTATAATCATGGTTTTATATTTGGCTATAAATGCACTACAAATACACTTATAGCCAAATACAGTTTTTTTTTAAATATGGCTATAAGTTGGTATAAAATTGACTTATAGCCAACTATTGTAAGAAAAAAGGTTAAAAAAATGAGAGCTTCGATTTTTATATCGAAAACTCTCATTTTGTACGGGCGGAGGGACTTGAACCCCCATGCCTTACGGCACCAGATCCTAAGTCTGGCACGTCTACCAGTTCCGCCACGCCCGCATGCGTTTGGGACGCCAAAATTATTCTTTTTTTCTGAATGAAAGCTAACTCAATTAATCAATATTTTTTAGTGTGAAATGGGTAAAATATGTACTCTTTTCTGCTATGATAATTGACTAGACCTCTCTGCGCTGGAAGTGCAGAGGTTTGATGAAAGCGAGAATGAAATTCTCTTGCACAAATGAAAAAACATTTAACATAGCGTGATAATAAGATATCTCAAAAATAGAAATGGAAACACCCTCGAAAAAAATAGTCCCAATAAAAGCCACGAGCCTGTCTGCCTGCCGGCAGGTTACACTAATTTTCACTAATAATTTCGTGTTAATTCTTGCCCGACATCTTTTTTATAATTTTAGATGGCAGGCGGGCGTGAAATTATGGGTTTCCATCCCTTCGGGGGTGGCGGGAATACTTTTGAGGCATCTACTAAACAAAGATCTGTGGCTAAGAAAGTCTTGCGCTGAAAGCGCATAGTTTCAACTAACGAACTGTAACAATGAATTGCATAGTAAGTCAGGTATTACAATTTTAGTGTAGTTATTAGTTTATTAGCTTCAAACCTAAATTGACATTCTCTAATTTTATACCTTTCCAAATAATTTTCAAGCATGAGTGAAGTAGCATTTTATAACAAACGAGTTGGAATTTTGGGTGGCGGTCAGCTAGGAAAAATGCTTTGCATAGCGGCTTCCGATTGGCATTTAGATACTTCGGTGCTTGATCCAACGCCAAACTGCCCCGCTTCCTTAGTAAGTAAAAAAGTTGTTCAAGGAGATTTTACCGATTTTGATGCCGTATATAATTTTGGAAAAACTGCAGATATCATTACCATCGAAATAGAAAATGTAAATACAGAGGCGCTTATCAAATTAAAAAGCGAAGGAAAAATAGTTCATCCTGATCCACTTGCGCTACAAATCATTCAAGATAAAGGATTACAAAAAGAATTTTACAAAAAAAATAATCTTCCTACCTCTGCTTTTCTTATTTGCGATTCGGCAGCGCAAATTAAATCACAGATACAGGAAGGGGAAATTACTTTTCCTTTTGTACAAAAGTTGCGAAAAGCAGGGTACGATGGAAAAGGGGTAGCTGTTTTAAACACCTCTGATGATTTACACAAATTACTTGAAGGCCCTTCTATCATTGAGCAGAAAGTATCTATCAAAAAGGAATTGGCAGTGATTGCCGCTCGAGATGTAAAAGGAAATGTAAACTGCTTTACTCCCGTTGAAATGGTTTTTGACGAAACGGCTAATCTGGTAAAATATCTTTTGTGTCCGGCACAAATAAGCGAAAGCAAATCTCAAGAAGCAATTGAACTGGCAACCAAAACAATTAATGCATTTGGCATTTGCGGTTTGCTTGCCGTAGAAATGTTTTTAGATGATGCAAACAATATTTTAATTAATGAAGTTGCTCCTCGCCCTCACAATAGCGGTCATCACACCATCGAAAATGCTTACACTTCGCAATACGAACAATTGCTTAGAGCTATTTTAGGTGCTCCCGTTGGAAGCACCAAAATAATATCCCCTGCTGCGATGGTAAATATATTAGGTGCACCTGGCTTTTCAGGTCCTGTAATTTACCAAGGACTTGAAAAATGCATGGAGCAAGAAGGCGTAAAGCTTCATCTGTACGGAAAAAAAGAAACGAAGAGTTATCGTAAAATGGGGCATATAACTATTCTGGACAAAACAGTTGAAGGTGCTAAAAAGAAAGCTGAATACATCGACCAACATTTAAAAACTATCGCATGAAAAAACCTATTGTAAGTATCATTATGGGCAGCGACTCCGATTATCCAATAATGAATGAAGCGGCTCTTATCTTAAAAGAATTTGGTATTCCCTTCGAAATAAATATTGTGTCCGCTCATCGCACACCGGATAGAATGGTTGAGTTTGCAAAGGCTGCACACGTAAATGGCATTAAAGTAATTATTGCAGGAGCTGGCGGTGCCGCACATCTTCCAGGAATGGTTGCCTCGCTATCACCACTTCCTGTTATTGGCGTACCAATAAAATCTTCTAACTCTATTGACGGATGGGACTCTTTACTGTCAATTGTTCAAATGCCCAAAGGGGTTCCGGTGGCAACGGTTGCCGTAAATGGAGCTATGAATGCAGGCATTTTAGCTGTACAAATTATTGGCTCTAACGATCCGATTATTTTAAAAAAAATGCAGACCTATAAAGAAAGTTTGAAGAATAAAATTCTTGCTGCCAATAAAAATTTAGGGAAGAAGAAAAAATAATTCTTGCACTTATTAGGATTACCTCCGGTGATCCCTCCTAATCCATGAAGTGGATCAAAAAAATGCAGCGCCTTACGGCTCTGCTTGATCTTCGCTCCAAAAGAATGCAAGCACACTTGCTTCTTTTTACGCTCGTATCAGGATATGTTTTTGATCATCGAGTGACCCTGGAGGGATTCGAACCCCCAACCACCTGATCCGAAGTCAGGTACTCTATCCAGTTGAGCTACAGAGCCAATATTATTAATTCAACATCATTATCAATTTCCTACTCCAAATCTATACACCCTGCCTGACCGTTTATCTGCCAAAGGCATGACAGATAAAATATCCAGTTGAGTACTGACGCTCCGGTCAGCATCCTGATTGGCTCTGTCACATCTGGACTAGGAGCCAGTTTTTACAATCCGCAAAAATAGACATTTACATTGCGAATCATTAAAGAAACCACAATATTACATCACATTTAACGTTCCGTTTTCTTTAGTACCTTAGCTTAAATCGATGAGGCATTTGAAAAAAATATGCACATTTAGTCTTTTACTCCTTTCTTTCTTCATAGGAAGCGATGGTATTGCACAGCTGGCAATTGGTCAGTGGCGGGATCATTTATCGTACAAAAAAGGTATCTCTGTCACACAAAATGGCAGCGAGGTTTACTGTGCTACTGAAAGTGGTTTATTTAAACTCAATAAAGACGATAAGTCCATTGAGCGCATGTCTAAAATAGCAGGACTTTCGGATGTGGAGGTGAACACCATTCGATACAACACCTACAACAATACACTTCTTATAGCCTATAAAAATGCAAACATCGATCTAATTTCAGGTAATACGATTTATAATCTTTCTGATATCAAACGATCTGTCATCACTGCAAAAAAAACTATCTATAATATTCATTTCAGAAATCAATATGCATACTTGGCTTGTGGGTTTGGCATTGTAGTGCTTGATATGAATAAAAAAGAAATTAAGGAAACCTACTACATAGGATTAAACGGGGATTATTTAAATGTAAATGACATCAGCTCGGATGCTTCTAATATATATGCCGCAACAGATTCGGGTGTGTATGTAGCCTCGCTTAGCGCTCCAAACTTAGCAGATTATAAATCCTGGTCAAAGTATACATCTCTTCCAAAAGGCAAATACAACACCATTGCATCCTTCGCAGGAAAAATTTATACCAACTATGCTGCACCTGCATCTCAAGGCTGGGGCAACGATACTATTTTCACATTCAACGGGGTTCAATGGAGTAATTTTTTGCCCGATAGCGGCTTGCGTCCCGTGCGTAAAATTGAAGAAAGTCAAAATAAATTAATGATCTCCTCCATTAATCTGATAGATGTATATGACCCCTCCGAAACTTTAATTGGCTCTATATATTTATTTACAGGCTCTGATATTGACCCCTATCAATGTATTGCTGACGTAAATGATCCTGACTCTTATTGGATTGCGGATAATTACAACGGCTTAACAAACTGCTATAAAATTACTGGCGGAACTGCCTACTACGCACCCAATGGACCTAATACATCCGATGTATATTCCATGCAAGTAGTGAATGAGGAAGTGTGGGTTACTCGGGGAGAACGTGGAGAAACTTGGTCGAACGTTTATAAAAAAGGCGAAGCATATCGCTTTAAAGATGAAACTTGGACAAGTGTAACAAATAAAAATATTTCTGCCCTTGACTCAACATACGATGTTGTTTCTATTGCTGTAGATCCTAACGATTCTGAACATTATTACCTAGGTGCATTGGGAGTTGGACTTTTAGAAATTAAAAACGGTGCAGTAGTAAATGTTTGGAACGAAAAAAATAGTAGTCTTCAATCTACCGGATGGAGTAGCACCTTTCATTGGGTGGGAATATTTGGGCTTACATTTGATCAGGAAGGAAATTTATGGGTAAGTAACTCAACCGCTCCTCAGCCACTTTCCGTTCGAAAAACGGACGGCACCTGGCAATCTTTCAATGTCTCTGCACTAGCTACAAATCCTACAACAGGAACTATTTTAGTGGATCAGTCAAAACAAAAATGGGTGCTGCTTCCCCGTAACGTAGGTATTTTAGTGTTAAATGATAATGGCACCTGGGCAACAGGCGATGATCAAATGAAAAAACTTTCCTCTATTAAAGGAAGTGGAAGTTTACCAAGCAACGAAGTTATCTGTCTTGCCGAAGATCAAGATGGTGAAATATGGGCGGGCACCGATAAAGGCATCGCAGTATTTTATTGTGCCGATCAGATGTTCTCTTCTAACGGCTGCGAGGCACAGCAAATATTTATTGAGCAAGACGGGCATACGCAGCTTTTACTTGAAACAGAAGTTATCAATGCCATTGCTATTGATGGTGCAAATAGGAAATGGATTGGCACTCAAAACTCCGGTGCTTATTTAATGTCGGCAGATGGCATTGTGCAGATAAAACATTTTACGGTTGACAACAGCCCACTCCTGTCTGATGAAATACGCTCTATAGCCATACACCCTAAATCGGGCGAAGTATTTTTTGGCACAGGCCGAGGAATTATTTCATACCGAAACGATGCAACGGAGGGTAATTCTGAATATGAGAATGTATATGCCTTTCCAAATCCGGTAAAGCCTGGCTACGATGGACCTATTGCCATATCCGGCTTGATTGATAACGCCAATGTAAAAATTACAGACATCAGCGGCTCCTTGATTTTTGAAACTACGGCACTTGGCGGACAAGCCATTTGGTACGGAAAAAATTTCAAAGGAGAAAAAGCAAGCTCCGGTGTGTATTTAATTTTTTGCTCCAATCCCGATGGCACTAAAACTTTTGTGACTAAGATTCTAGTAGTAAACTAAGTCGCCTCCCTCTTTCTAATAAAGGCAAAATACAACACGGCTCCAGCTGTGAATATAAATACACCTAGCGCTATATAAAAAGCATATAACACGGGTGGGTTTTCGTATTTAAATTCTGTTACACTTTCGCCTGCAGGTATAAAAACCGACATAAACAGATAATTACTTTTATACCAGGTAGTTTTCTCTCCATTTACTAAAACATTCCAGCCCGGATAAGCACTTTGCATAATGGTTAACACCTGAGGCGCAGCCGACATAGCTTTGATCTTAAACGTATTGGGTTTAAACTCTAAAAAATAAGCTGTGTCAGAAGTAGCATGAGCTATATTTTTATTTTTTAATAGACTGAAATCCTCCGTGCTAAAATACAAGTTCTCCTTTTCTATTTCATTTGATATTTTATGCTCTGCTAACCTATTTAATGGAAAAATTGAGGCAGACAAATAAGCTATTGAATTATCTAAAGCATGCTTGCTTAGCAACGTGTCTTTCTCTAAAAGCAAATAATCATTTAACCAAAAGGAAGAAAATCCGTCAATGGCTGGCTGTTTGGTAAAGTTATTTACGTTCCTCCATATACCCACCACTCCCGTTCCTTCGTTTTTTGCATTTACCATGCTGGTTCTTGTAGGAATAGGCCAATCGGCAGGTGTGATTGCTTTTAAATTAGTTGCCACCTCTATGGGATGCACAACCGGATCAACGATGGTGTAATTAATGTTTAATTGCACAGCTAAAAACATATCAATGATGAAAAGCAGCATAGCACTTCTAAAAAATACTTTAGTCGTTTTACTGTTCAGGAGAACAATAATAAATAAAACTAATATCAATAACTGGACGAGTCCTCCCATAGATAATCTTTCAAAAACAGTTAATGCCATTAACTTCATTTGAAAAGTATCGTGGTGCTGCAAAAAAAGTAATGTTTTCAAAATCTATGTGCGCCAAACCATACATTATCAGCACTACAATCCACAGCGCAAAAGCTGCCGTTATGCGGGCAAGTGTTTTTTTGTCTTTTTCAAAATCATTCATGAAATTTGAAATTCCTCTGGATGCAAAAATGATTGCTCCTAGAATAAAAAATAATCTTAATAGCGCTGGAAATCTAAAAAAGTTAAAAAGAGGAACGCAAACCACCATCCATTTCATGAGAGGAAGCTCTTGCGAAAACGAACCAAGCAAACAAAATATTCCGAACCCTAAAAAGAAATATTCTAATTGCCTTGCCTTTTTGAAAAGCCCGTAGACCATAAAAACCGCTATTAAAATGCCTCCATAAATATTTACCATGGAAATGTCTGAGCCAAAATATTCCCAATTATTTGCTACAGCAAATGGAACCAACGAAAATAAAAATGCATTAAACGTATACGGATTGCTAAGTGCCGTCTCCACAGAAAGTCCTGCTCCCCGTTCAAGCACTGGAACTACTTGAGTAAAGGCGATGAGCATGGGAGCGCACAATAACAAAGCAACTAATCCACTACCTGTGATGTAATAAATAGTATTGAGTGCGTTTTGCTTGCTGATTTTGTATTTGTAAAATATATCGAAGCAAAATAAAATGATGAGTAAATAAATAGTTACAACAGATAAAAAAGGGTATCCCCCAGTTATCATAAAACACATTGCAAGCGACAACTTTAGTGCATCAGCAATAAATTGGCAATTAGATAATTTCAAGAAATAATACATCACAAATGGAAGCCACGCAAGTGAGGTAATAATGAATAAATGCTGCGCGTTTGATACGGATACACCGCATAACATGTAACAGATTGCGGCTATAAATGCAATTCGTTTATCGCTTTGAAAAAAGCCGGACAACTTATGCATTCCAATTCCAGCAACCAGCACATGAAACAAATAATAATAGTGTAGAATAATTAAGTCAAAACCAATAAATCGAGCAGTTATCAATGCTGGTGGGTACCAGGTAGAAAGCATATCTGCATGAAAGGGGTAACCTAATTCCTGATACGGATTCCAATAGTGCAACTCGCCCATTTGCAGCACTTCGGACATAAAAGTTAACCAAGGCAAGTGCACATCCAGCATATCCCAGTGCAGCCCCGAATACAAAGATGCCACCTGCCAAAGCGCTAAAATACAGATAAGAAAAATCCCTACATAGGGCGCTATTGCTGCAGGATTTAACTTATGTTGCATATCTAAAATTAATAAGCAAATTGATGATTTTCAATAAAATTACTTATTTATCTTTATGCAATCTTATTTCCTCAGCTCTGCGCTTTTATTCATATTTGCACTATTAATAAATCTATGAAAAATATTTCTCTCTTCATCCTTGCAATTTTATTAATAGCCGGATGCACTACGTCAAAAAAGTCTAGCACATCAACGCACAATTCTACAAGACAAGATGCACTTGACACTTCATCGGCTGCTAATCAAGCGCCTTTGCACCCTAGCCCTACCCGACTCATTGATATTCTTCACACAAAGCTCTCGGTAAGTTTTGATTGGGAAAAACAATATTTATTTGGCAAAGCAACAATCAAGCTTAAGCCCTATTTTTATCCTACAAGCAAAGTTATCTTGGATGCAAAAAACTTTGACATTAAATCTATTTACTTAACAGATTCTATCGGAAAAAAATTGACTTTTACTTACGATACTGCTCAAGTATTTATTACGCTGGATAAAATATATACACGAAACGATTCCCTAACACTTTTTATCGATTATGTTGCTAAACCAAATGATCGAAAAACTGTTGCGGGCACAGCCATTACCTCCGACAAAGGGCTTTATTTTATCAATCCCCTAGGTGAAGAAAAAGACAAACCCACGCAGCTTTGGACGCAAGGTGAGCCAGAATCAAACTCTTGCTGGTTTCCTACCGTAGATAAGCCCAACGAGAGAATGACTCAGGAAATATATATCACGCTGGACTCCGCACATAAAAAATTTGTTACCCTGTCCAACGGGATGCTTCTCTCTTCCATTAATAATCCAAATGGCTCACGCACCGATTATTGGAAACAAACTTTACCAGCAGCCCCCTATTTAACGATGATGGCTGTTGGAGATTTTACAATCGTAAAAGATAAGTGGAAAAAAATGGAAGTGAATTATTATGTGGAGCATGAATACGCTAACTACGCCATGTCCACCTTTGGAAACACGCCCGAGATGTTAGAGTTTTTTTCTAATAAACTTCAAACGCCTTACCCTTGGGAAAAATACTCTCAAGTAGTTGTGCGCGATTATGTTTCCGGAGCTATGGAAAATACCACAGCAGTAATTCACGGCAGTTTTTTAAATCAAACTAATAGAGAGATGCTTGACAACAGCTTTGAAGATGTGATTTCCCACGAGCTTTTTCATCATTGGTTTGGCGATTATGTAACCTGCGAACAGTGGTCAAACCTTACCATGAACGAAGGATTTGCAACCTATGGAGAGTACTTATGGCAAGAACATAAATACGGCAGAGATGCGGCTGATGCTCATGCTAGAGAATCTATGTTTGGATACTTGTCCAGCGCTGCCAAAGAGCCTAGGCATCTTATCAGATATCGGTACGATGCACCCGATGACATGTTTGATGCACATTCTTATAATAAAGGTGGTGCCGTAATTCACATGTTACGGAAATATGTAGGCGATGACGCTTTCTTTATTTCGCTTAAAAAATACTTGGAAATAAACAAACACACTTCGGTAGAAGCGGACAACTTGCGTCTTGTATTTGAGCAAACTACCGGAGAAGATTTAAAATGGTTTTTTGATCAATGGTTTTATGGTATTGGTCACCCTAAGTTGCTGATACGCCATAGCTACAACGATTCGTTAAAAAAATATTATGTAGATATTCAACAAACACAAGACCTAGCTAAATTCCCTCCCTTTGTATTTCCACTTGACATCGACATTTACATAGATGGAAAAGTAGAAAGAAGCCGGGTTTGGGTAAATGAAGCGAGTTCAGTATTTACGTTTCCTGTTGCACACAAGCCAGATTTGGTAAACGTAGATGCAGAAAAAGCATTGCTCTGCCTTAAAGAAGAGAAAAAAAGTATCTCTGAATGGGCCTTCCAATACAAACATTGCCCGCTCTATGTAGATAGGCTAGAAGCTATAAAAGAATGTATCGCATTATCTAGCATTCCGGAAGCTACCGAAATACTTATTGCTGCATTAAAAGATATCTCTCCTGACATACGAGAAAGAGCCATTGCTGCTACAGAAAAGTATTCTCCAGAAAACAAAGAAAAAGTAAAAAGCATATTAATAAATTTAGCTAAAGCAGACACTAAATCATCTGTAAGAGCCGCCAGCATTCATCAACTAAGTAAGTTTTTTGAAGGAAACGAATTAACTCCTTTGTTCAGGGAATCTGTCTCAGATAGCTCCTATGCTGTTGCCGGATCCGCTTTAGATGCCCTTGCAAAGGTTGATGCGAATGAAGCATTAGCGATATCTAAAAAATTCGAATCTGAAAAAAACACCAACATGTTAATGGCTATTGCTCAAATTTATGCTTTGCATGGTTCGGATGAAAATAACCAGTTCTTCATCATGCTTTCGGATAAAATGAGTGGGTGGGGAAAAGTGGGATTTGCTAATGTATATTCCGAATTTCTAAAGCGCTGTAGCGATGAGACTATCAATTCTGGCTTAGTAGTTTTAGAAAAAATAGCTCGCACAGAAGATAATCGATGGGTTAGGCACTTTGGCCAAAAAGGTATAAAAGACCTAGCTCAAATGTATTCTAATCGAATCAAAGAGATATCTAGCAAAATAGCAAATATGAAATCCCCAGCTGATTCGGAACTAAAAAGCCTTGAAAAACAATTGGCTCAGGCTAAAATTCAGGAACAGAAATTAAAAAGTCTGCATAATACCTTAAAAACACCAGAGTAAGCTTCTAAAAAAAATATGCTAAAAATATTTTTTTATGAAAAATTTATAATTTTGCAATATACCAATGAATAAACTGAAACGAATTTGAAACACTTCGTTGTATGAAGAAAACTAAATCAAACAAAAAGACCGTGACTTCTAAAAAGTCCTCAAAAGCTAAAGCTGCTCCTAAAAAGAAAAAGCCGGCTGTAGCGAGCGCTAAAAAAGTAAAGTCTAAAAAAGAATGGCAGGAAGAAGATGCTCTTGAGGAAGACGACAAACCAGAAACTGATGATTCGTTTACCGAAGAGCAGGAGCCTAAATTGGAAAACCTAGATGACCCTATCTTAGCTGATGATGAGGAAGAGGAAGAAGAGGATTTCTTTAACGAGGATGCTGATTTTTAAGTAGGGAAAAATCGTACCCCTCCTGAACTATTCTTTTTTGCTCCAGTTACACTTTTAAGAATATTTACTTCTCCACTTATTTTTAATAAGCCTATAAAGGCAAAAGCCATTGCTTCCTTAAACTGAATGGTTTTATCATCGGGCAACTTAATGTTGCACTTTGCATGCACCTTAATCCTTGTAATTAAAAATTTATTGTAAACTCCTCCTCCTGTAATTAATAACGTCTTCTTACTCTTGCCAGCCTTGCTACTTACTGCAAAACCTATTTGTATTGCCGCATGCTCCACTACTGTTCGAAGTTTATCCTGTGTGGAAACTGGAAATGAGTTTAATACTGGATTGAATTTCTTCTCCACCCATTCTCTGCCTAAGGACTTTGGCCCTTTTGTACGATAATAAGCTAAGTTGTTAAGTTTGGCAAGCAAAAGATTATTAACCTTTCCTTTTGCTGCCAGCCTCCCACCGTTATCAAATTCTTTTCCTACTTTTTTTGCTAGTTGATTCAATACAATATTTACCGGACAAATATCAAATGCAAGTCGAACTCTTTTTTTATCGTACGAAATATTAGCAAAACCTCCTAAGTTTAAACAGTATTTATAATGAGCAAATAATAACTTGTCGGCTATGGGCACTAACGGTGCACCTTGCCCGCCTAAAGCCACATCGCCAATCCTGAAATCGCATACTACAGGCAATTTAGTCTTCTTAGCTATCGATTGTCCGTCCCCTATTTGAAGCGTGAGGCCTTTCGCAGGATCATGAAAGATGGTATGACCATGTGATGCAACAAAATCTACAGCTACATTATTCTGTTTAATAAATTTATTTACCTCTTGCCCAATATAAGTTCCAAACTCTTTACTTAATAGTGATAACCCTTTTTTATTTAAGGAGCTGGCGTTTATTAATTTATTCTTCCATATGTGCGAATAATTAATAGTATTTGCTTTCGCAATTTTATACTTCCAATGTTCCTTTTTTTGAAACACACAATATGCAATATCAAGACCATCTAAGGAGGTGCCTGACATGATGCCAATAACATGGTAATTTTTCACAGCCCGAAAGTAACAAAAGTGTAGATTTGTATATTCGTATAAAAACTGATTATTTATGAAATTTCAACTTACCGAAGAACATCTATCCGTACAAAAAGCAGCACGCGACTTTGCTCAAGAAGTTTTAAAACCTGGAGTTATTGAAAGAGATAACGAGCAAAGATTTCCTAAAGCTGAAATAAAACAGCTGGGCGAATTAGGATTCTTAGGCATGATGGTAGATCCTAAATATGGTGGCGGTGGAATGGATGCCGTTTCCTATGTCCTTGCCATGGAAGAAATTTCTAAAGTTGATGCTTCCTGTTCTGTTGTAATGAGCGTAAATAACTCGCTGGTATGCTGGGGGCTTGAAACCTTTGGCACTGAAGAGCAAAAACAAAAATACCTTGTGCCATTAGCAAAAGGGGAGATTATTGGTGCTTTTTGTTTGAGTGAACCGGAAGCAGGCAGCGATGCAACCTCACAACGCACTACCGCAATAGATAAAGGAGATTATTATTTGCTGAATGGAACAAAAAACTGGATTACCAATGGAAATTCAGCTTCAGTATACTTAGTAATGGCTCAGACCAACGTTGAAAAAGGACATAGAGGAATTAATTGCCTAATTGTAGAAAAAGGAGCTCCCGGCTTCCAAGTAGGTAAAAAGGAGGATAAATTAGGTATTAGAGGAAGTGATACTCATTCATTAATGTTTACTGACGTTAAAGTACCAAAGGAAAATAGAATTGGCGAAGATGGATTTGGTTTCAAATTTGCTATGAAAACTTTATCGGGAGGCCGAATTGGAATAGCAGCTCAAGCACTGGGTATAGCATCAGGCGCCTATGAACTAGCCCTTGCTTATTCTAAAGAGAGAAAAGCATTTGGAAAAGAAATTTCTAAACACCAGGCTATTCAATTTAAACTTGCTGATATGGCTACGGAAATAGAAGCTGCACGTTTACTTTGTTTCAAAGCTGCTTGGCTCAAAGATCAGCATTTGGATTACGGTACTGCAAGTGCAATGGCAAAAGTTTTTGCATCGCGCGTAGCAATGGAAACTACTGTAGAGGCCGTTCAAGTACATGGAGGATATGGCTACGTAAAAGAATATCACGTAGAGCGTTTAATGCGCGATGCGAAGATTACTCAGATTTATGAAGGCACCACCGAAGTACAGAAAATTGTTATCTCTAGGGCTTTACTAGCTTAAAGGTAATCGACAACTTTTTCTAACTTAATTCCTCTCGATCCTTTAATTAAAATCAGAGTTGAGGAAAAATCTATTTCTTTTTTTGAAATGTGATTAATTAACTCTTCTGAGTTATTAAAGGTTCGCAGATAAGGAAAAGGAATTTTTAATTCTTTAACAGCCTTACGAAACCGCTCGCCAACTAATAATATATTTTTTATTTTTTTTTCTGCCGCTAATTTCAAAATGGATTTATGTTCTTCAATCTCGTATTCCCCTAACTCAAGCATATCACCTAGGATAAGCCATTTAGCATCACCTTCCATTTCAGAAAAGTTCTCCATAGCTGCTTTCATACTGCTGGGGTTTGCATTATACGCATCTAACACAATGGTGCAATTTTCTTTTTTAACAATCTGCGAGCGATTATTTGATGGTATATATTCTTCAATCGCTTCTTTAATGGCGCTAGTTGGTATACCAAAATATTTTCCTATACAAATAGAAGCTGCTATATTTTCAAAGTTATAGGAGCCAATTAATTGAGAAACTATCAACGAACCATTATAACTTATTTTAATAAATGGATTGGCTTCTTCAAGTTTGCAAACACAATCATTGCCAGTATTTTCTCCGTATGAAATCTGTTCAATCCCTACGGCATTTTCTACAAGTAAGTGATTGGCGGTATTTATGAATAGTTTGCCATTATGCTGCTTCACATATTGGTACATTTCTGTTTTACCCTTTACAATATTTTCGAAGCTTCCAAATTCGCCAATATGTGCTTTGCCAATATTGGTAATAAGTCCAAAATCAGGCTTAGCAATATCGCATAAGGATGCAATTTCCCCTACATGATTTGCACCCATTTCTATAATCGCAATTTCTATTTCTGAATTTATTGCCAAAAGCGTAAGCGGAGCACCAATATGATTATTTAAATTCCCTGCCGTTGCAAGTACTTTAAACTTTTTAGACAAAACGGAATGGATGTATTCTTTGGTTGTAGTTTTCCCGTTGCTTCCTGTAATTGCAATAAATGGTATAGTGAGTTGACTGCGATGGTGTTTTGCAAGCTCTTGCAAAGCACGCAAGCTGTCTTTTACTAATACATACCTATCATCTTTATAATATCGCTCTTCATCAATAACTACATACTTACATCCTTTTTCTAATGCAGAAGCTGCATACTCATTTCCATTAAAGCTATCTCCTTGTAATGCGAAAAAAATTGTATTGGCCGCAGCCCTTCTGCTATCTATAGTAACAACAGGCACCTCCTTGTAAATGCTGTATAATTCGGAAATCGAAGGAAACTTCATATACACAAAGGTATGCAAACAAAAAATCCCGCTGCAAGTTATGCAACGGGATTTATAAACTTGTTATAAAAATATTATTTCTTTTTTCCTCCAAGACCCATTGGGCTACCTACACGAGCCATCGCACAACGGAAGCCTAACCAAGGAGCCGCTTGTCTTTGATCTAAGAATCTGCGTGTGCCTGGTACCATCCAATAAGCTCTGTCTTTCCAAGAACCACCTTTGTACACATGAGCTTTGTCATTTACAAGCGACATCTGATAAGCTTCTCTTGGGTTAGACACTTTCTCTTTAGGAACAGGAAACTGATACATTTCAAAATTCTTCTCTTGATCTGTTGCAGGAGCATCTGCTTGATACATTATACTCGATACGTGATCACCATCTCTGTAATTAATATTATCTGCGTATTTATAATTTCTACGCTCATCCAGATGATCCTCTCTTTCTGCGATAGAAACATTACGCATTCTTACAAGACCAGGGCGGCCAATAATATTACGGTTGTAATTGCTACTATCTGGATCATCGTAAATTAACGAGTCCCCTTGGTCAACTAATATTCCATCCTCATCTTTGATGGCAGTTTGGAAAACGTTACCTCTAAATGGACGGAAATCATCCATATCCATATAAGTTAATGGGCGATAAACATCCATAACCCACTCCGATACGTTTGAAGCCATGTTGTAAAGTCCATAATCATTTGGCCAGTAAGAATACACAGGAGCAGTGATATCCGCAGCATCATTCAAATTACCTGCAATACCCATATAGTCACCGCCTGTTATAACAAAGTTAGCCATGAATTCTCCCACAAATTTATCGTTAGGGTTACGAACTGAGTGCTCCCCATTCCATGGGTATACTCTTCTTTCAAGAATTCTACCTTCCACCATGTTTCCGATTAAGCCAAAAGCAGCAAATTCCCACTCTGCTTCTGTTGGCAGGTGATACCTAGGTAAAAGAATTCCGTCTTCCATACGTACTTTACGTTCTGTTCCATCTGGACGAGGTATTAATTGTTTTACAACACCCTCGTATTTTCCTGCTAGGTACGCATCGGTATTAAAGTTGTTTGATAAGCTTTGTCCAAGATCCCAATCTAGGATGCCTTCACGAATCAAGATGTATTCGTTTACACGATCTGTTCTCCACACACAAAAGTCACTCGCTTGAAGCCAGTTAATTCCTACTACTGGGTAATCTCTGTATGCTGGATGACGTAAATAATAATCTACGTATGGTTCGTTGTATGCTAGGCGCGATCTCCATACAAGTGTATCTGGCAATGCACGCTTATAAATTTCATAAAAGGTTTCGTCCTGCGCATAAATTCTGTTCGTCCAATGTAAATATTCAAGATAGTCCAAATTTCTAATTTCTGTTTCGTCAATATAAAAAGAAGAAACTGTAACTCTTCTTGGAATAGTATTCCAATCGTAATTCACATCCTGCTCTACACGTCCCATGGTGAAGGTTCCGCCTTCTACAAGTACAAGTCCTGGGCCGGTTTCTTGCTCCGCATAGGGAAGAACCTCAAAACCACCGTTTGCTGCATCGTTGTAATTCCAACCTGTAATAGGAGATGACTCCGTACCGCAAGAAGAAATAAAAATAACGCTTCCAAAAAGGAGAGCAACTTTTACTGAGTTAATTAGTGTTTTATGCATAGCTGTGTATTTAATATTTTTTTGTATTCCTTATAACCTTAGTTACTGCTTGTTTGTTTTATTGTCGACACCGATATATACTAAAACGAATATTTCTCTTAAATATTTTTTGAATAATTTAGAACGAAGGACAACTTACCGTTCTGAATTTAGGTCTTTTGCCTCTACACTTAAATAGCAGCTGGAAAGATATCTCATGTGAACCTGCGGTAACAATGCCTAATTTAGAAACTGTAATGTCATAGCTATAACCCATTTTAACCATATCTTGTTGAAAGCCAACTAAAGCAACCACCGCATCGGCATTACGATACCAAAGTCCACCAACTATAGGGCCTTTCGTAATGTATACTCCCAAATTTAACTCTCTAAAATCTTGTTGTTGCTGATAAACGATGTTTGGCGAAATGTTAGACTCTCCATATCGACCATCTAGCGGCACCATTGCTCCCGCATGACCAGTATACTTCATAGGAAGCGGACTTCCAGAAAATAAAAATCCTTCTTCAGGCTCTGTTAGGTGAAACACAGCAAATCCGGCATAAAAACGTTTGCTAAATCCTAGTACGCCAGCAGAAAAATCGGGATATGAAACAACCTGTTTATTTTTAATTTCGTTTGTATTATAGATGAATCCATATTTAGGATCTATCATATCTCCAAAATTTAGTTTTGTCCAATCAAGTTTTTTCTGCCCATAGGTAGCTTGAAAACCAAATGCCATTGAAAATTCACGGGTAATAGGTAACTGATAAGCATACATACCGCTAAAACGGGTAATTCCCATAGTTCCTTGTCCAGCTCTGTCGTTCAAAAAATGAATGCCTAAACCACCCGAAACAGCTTCCACTCGCATGTCGAACGAAAAACTTGTAGAAACATACGTTCCTGAAATATTAGGCCATTGGTTACGGTAGTTGAATACAATACGAGGGCAACGGTGACTTCCAGCAAAGGCAGGATTTAAATATAATGGATTGGCATAAAACTGAGTAAAATGAGGATCTTGAGCAATAGCCTGATTTGAATTCAGCACCACCGATGCCAGCACAGAAAGAGCAACTGCTAACCTTTTAATCATAATTACAGAGTTGTATTTCACAATAACGAATTAGAGAAAAAATATTTTACCCACATTAAAATATTTAACAATAACAGAACAAGTAATACGTTGGTCGTTTGTTATCAATTTTATAGAACTGACCAATATACAAATGTACATAATTTATTCTGAAGTACAAACAACTGGTAATGAATAAATTTGCTCCCTTTAAATACAGGCAGAAAAATAATTATATCTTTGAGAACCTTCAAAATTACATGAAAAAAGCCTTTTTTATATCTATTTTAACTCTTTTGGGAGTTGACTATTCTTTTTCTCAATTAAACAGGAATTTTGACCAAAATTTAGGGGTTTTCACGAAAATTGAATGGGAGAATGTAATTGTTCATGAGGTACCGGGAGTTGGCAAAAGGAGCATGTTGCGTTTTAATACAGCACATTATGATCTTGAAAAACATTTGATGCCAATTTTTGTTCAGCGGCATAAAATGCAGCCGGGCACAAAAATAGCCGAAGCAATTATTTCAAACGAGACTTACGAACCGCTTAATGAAACAGAACTTGCTGCATTAAAAAGTAATTTGAATTTTAAGAACACATCCCAATCTATAGACAATATCAAAGCATCGGTAGAAATAGGTTACATAAAAAAACAGCCTTATGCTTTTGTGCAATTTATTCCTGTTCGCAGAAATCCTTCAACGGGACAATATGAAAAATTAATTTCTTTTTCATTAAATGTGGTAGCTACAGAAATTTCGGACAGAAGTAATTCAACGTCTAAAATAGTTGCGGCCAATTCCGTTCTAAGTTCGGGAAACTGGCATAAAATTTCAGTTGCTACAGACGGAATTTATAAGATGGATTATACATTTCTAAAAAAACTGGGGCTTAACTTAGACTCTATAAATCCTAAAGACATTCGTATTTATGGCAACGGTGGCGGACAATTACCTTTTGCAAATGCTGGGTTCCGATACGATGATTTACAAGAAAATGTCATTTCTGTTTTTGGAGAAAATGATGGAAAATTTGATTCGACAGATTATGTTTTGTTTTACGGCCAATCTCAACATCGTTGGAAATATAGCAGCGCTGACAACCGGTTTCATCATTTATTAAATATCTATTCTGATACTACGTATTATTTTATTACTACTAATCTTGGCATTGGAAAAAGAATTGCAAATCAGGTCTCTTTGACAAGCACGCCAACCCATACAGTTACTTCATTTGATGATTATAAATTTCACGAGCAAGATGGTGTAAATCTTTTAAAATCAGGTAGAGAATGGTTGGGAGAAACTTTTGACATTTTGTCTTCTTACAATTTTACGTACAGTTTTCCCAATATCGATGCAACTTCAAAAGCCTATGTAAAAATAAATGTAGCTGCAAGAGCTGATTCTCCAGGAAGCAATTTTAGTTGGAGTGCTGCTGGCAACTCTTCTTCATTTAATGTTCCCGCAGTAAACACCTCCGATATTTATGGTATTTATTATAGAGTTGTAGCTGACACGCTTAGTTTTTTTCCTAGCTCGGGTTCCATACCCATTACCGTTTCTAAAACTTCCCCTTCGCCTAGCATTGGTTGGTTAAATCACATTGAGGTAAATGCTCGCAGGCAGTTATCTATGAATGGCAACCAAATGAACTTTAGAGATCGGATTTCAGCTGGGACAGGAAATATATCTCAATTTATTATTTCAAATGCAAGCTCCGCCTTGCAAGTATGGGATGTAACCAATCCTCTTACTTGTTTTTTGCAACAAGGAACTTTAACGGGTAGCGCTTTTAGCTTTAGGTTAAGCTCCGATACCTTAAAAGAGTTTGTAGTGTTTAATGGACAAAGCATTCCCGCACCTAAAGATGAAGGGGTAGTTCAAAACCAAGATTTGCATGGATTACCACAAAGTGACTTTTTAATTGTGACTCATCCAAATTTTTTATCCCACGCCAACGAACTGGCCGACATACATCGCACACGAGATAACATGACTGTTTCTATTGCAACAACAACGGAAGTGTTTAACGAATTTTCGAGTGGAGCACAAGATGTTTCAGCAATTCGAGATTTTGTAAAAATATTTTATGATCGAGCTAAAGATTCTACCCAATTACCAAAATATTTATTGCTATTTGGAAGAGGCTCTTACGATTTAAAATCAAAAAACAACAATACAAATTTTGTTCCTGCTTACGAATCCCTAAACTCTGACAGTCCAACCATTTCGTACCCTTCTGACGATTTCTACGGCATGCTAGATTCAAATGAAGGAAATTGGGATTTCACTTCGGATGTGTTAGATTTAGGAATAGGAAGAATACCCGTAATTTCTGTTGTGGATGCAAATCATATAATAAACAAGATTCGCATTTACACTAGCGTACCCGGCACTATTGAAACAGGTAATTCTTGCTCAACCGATAATTGTACTGGATTTGGAGACTGGTCCAATGTACTTACATTTATTGGTGATGACGAAGATGGAAGCGATCATGCTGAGCAAGCAGATATAATTGCTACTAAAATTGATACTACCTACAATAATTACAATCTGGATAAAATTTATTTTGATGCGTATCAGCAAGTAGTTACACCAGGTGGTGAACGTTACCCCGATGCTACGGAAGCTTTTAAAAGAAGAATGGAACGTGGTACTTTAATAGTTAATTACACTGGACATGGCGGAGAACTAGGATGGGCGCACGAACGTTTTTTGGAAATTCATCATATTAATTCTTGGACCAACAAATGCAAATTGCCTTTATTTTTTACTGCTACCTGTGAATTTAGCAGGTGGGATGATCCGGGTAGAGTTTCGGCAGGAGAGCTTACATTTATTCACTCCGGGGGAGGAGGCATAGGCTTAATGTCAACTACACGCGTGGTGTATTCCGGACCTAATTTTACGCTCAATAATAATTTTTACAATCATATTTTTGTACCTATGTCAAATGGCAAAATGCCTCGTCTAGGTGATTTGCAAATGCTTACCAAAAATGACATGGCGCCAAACCAAATTAATCATCGAAATTTTTCTTTGCTTGCAGACCCAGCATTAAGTTTAAAATATCCTGATTACGATGTAATTACTACGTATATAAATGGAACACCGGCCAACGCCTTAGTGCCGGATTCTATTCACGCATTGAGTCATGTAACTATACAAGGAGAAGTAAGAGATAAGAATGGTGTCTTACTTACTAATTTTAATGGGGTAATTTATCCTACTGTTTACGACAAAGCAGCAACTATTACTACACTAGGGAATGATGTTGGCAGTCCGATTATTAAATTTTTATTGCAAAAAAATATTTTGTTTAAAGGTAAAGCAAGTGTTACAAACGGTTTATTTACTTTTTCATTTGTTGTTCCAAAAGATATTGCTTACAATTTTGGCAAGGGCCGAATTAGTTATTATGCACACAATGGATTTGAAGAAGCAAGCGGAGCCTTCGAAGGTTTTATCATTGGCGGAACTGACTCAACAGCTTCTACGGATGTTGATGGTCCAGAAATAAAGCTTTATATGAATGATGAGAAATTTATTCACGGTGGCATAACAAGTGCGAATCCTAAAATTTATGCTGTTGTAAATGATTTGAATGGTATCAATACCGCAGGCTCTGGCATAGGACATGATATTACAGCAGTAATTGATGGTAACAATGCGAAGCCAATAGTATTAAATGACTACTATGAATCTGAAATGAATGACTACAAGAAGGGCTCGGTGAGATACCCACTATCAGATTTGGAGGAAGGGCATCATACGTTAACAGTAAAAGTATGGGACGTTTATAATAACTCCTCTACTGCTACAACAGAATTTGTGGTTGCCTCATCTGCAGAACTTGCACTAAAACATGTATTAAACTACCCCAATCCTTTCACAACTCATACCTCATTCTTTTTTGAGCACAACCAGTCCTGTACTGCAATGGATGTACAGATTCAAATATTTACAGTTTCCGGCAAGCTGGTTAAAACTATTCAGCAGCAAGTTACCATGGAAGGCTTCCGCTCAGATCCAATTGGTTGGAATGGAAAAGATGATTTTGGCGATAATTTAGGAAGAGGAGTTTATGTGTACCGCTTACGCGCAAAAACTGCAGCAGGCGAAACAGCCGAGCAGTTCGAAAAATTAGTCATTTTAAAATAATCTTTTACCTTTGACGTTCTTTTTATATACCTGAAAAACAGATTAAATGAACCTTGCTAAACGTTTTTATATTTCTACTTTACTTAGCTTTTTTGTAGCAGGTTCAGTACTAGGTCAAGGCAGTTCATTAACTACCAGTCAACTTTTAGGACAATTAAACACCATCACTACAGCCGTACCATTTCTTCTTATTGGCCCGGACTCTCGTGCAGGATCAATTGGAGATGCCGGTGTTGCCTCATCTCCGGATGCAAATTCCATGCACTGGAATCCATCTAAATATGCTTTTGTAAAAAAACAAACAGGGGTATCGGTTTCATATACACCTTGGCTTAGAGCGCTGGTGCCTGATATAAACCTTGCATACTTGTCGGGATATTATAAATTAAAAAAGAGTGGCACCATTGCTTCCTCACTTCGATATTTTTCGTTAGGCGATATAACGTTTACAGATATTGTTGGAAACACCATTGGTCAATTCAGGCCCAATGAATTTGCTTTTGATGTGGCGTATGCAACTAAGCTAGGTGATCGTTTTTCTGGAGGTGGGGCGCTACGCTACATACATTCTAATCTTACTGGAAACACCAATGTGCAGGGATCTCAAACGCATGCAGGAAATTCCGTTGCGGCAGATATTTCAGGATTTTACGAAAGCGATAAATTTGATTTAAGTGGAAAAGAATCCCTTCTCCGTTTTGGCGTTAACATATCAAACATTGGTTCAAAAATATCCTACAGCGACCGAGGAGAAAAAGATTTTATCCCTATTAACCTAAGGCTTGGCTCTGCCCTGCAGATGAAGTTGGATGATTACAATGAAGTGCATTTTTCGTTAGATATTAATAAATTGCTTGTGCCTACTCCACCAATTTACGATAGCGTTAATGGACAATTAGTAGTTGTTCAGGGAAAAGATCCCGATCGCGGTATTGTAAGTGGAATGATAGGATCCTTTAGTGATGCTCCGGGAGGCTTTAGAGAAGAATTAAGGGAATTTAATTTAGGTGGCGGAGTTGAATATTGGTATGCTAAACAATTTGCATTGCGTGCTGGATATTTTAACGAACCATCAACGAAAGGAGGAAGAAAATTTATTACACTAGGATTAGGGTTAAAATACACAGTGTTTGGTTTAGATTTTGCCTACCTCATTCCTACCGAACAAAGACATCCATTACAAAATACACTACGATTTTCCTTGCTGTTTGATTTTGATGCATTCAAAGAAGGAAACTCCGAGGATAAAAAATAATGATTTGTTAACGCTATGAAAATTCGAGTAGGCTTTGGCTACGATGTTCACCCCTTACAAGAAGGAAAAGATTTTTGGCTCGGAGGAGTAAAAATCCCTCACACACATGGTGCAGTGGGTCACTCCGATGCAGATACATTAATTCACGCGATGTGTGATGCTTTTTTAGGCGCAGCTAATTTAGGAGATATAGGAACTCATTTCCCCGACACTTCCGATGACTTTAAAAATATAGACAGCAAAATTCTTTTAAAGAAAGTAGTTGAAATGCTTAAAAAGGAAGGCTATGAAATTGGGAATGTAGATTGCACCGTCACGTTAGAGAAACCTAAAATAGCTCCTTTCATTCCCGAAATGAAACAAGTACTTTCTACTACCTTGCACATTCCTGCTAAAAATATTTCAATAAAAGCTACTACATCCGAACAGATGGGTTTTGTTGGAAGGGCTGAAGGAGTTTGCGCTTACGCTATTTGTTTGCTCATGGGGTACTAACTTATTGCATTTGCGCGAGTAAGTAGCATCTATACTTTCCTGATAAATATTTTTACATTTACTAAAATTAACAGGTATGTATATTTATAACGTAACAGTAACCTTAGAAGATTCAATACAAGATGAATGGATAAAGTGGATGAAAGAATCACACATACCGGACGTAATGAAAACCGGTTTTTTTACAGAGCACAAAATTTGTAAAATTGTTACTGAAGAAAAAGAATCGACTTTTGCTATTCAATATACCTTTAATGCGCTAGAAGATCTACAAAAATATCAGCAAGAGCATGCGCCCAGATTACAAAAAGAGCACACCGAAAAATTCAAAGATAAGTTTGCTGCCTTTCGAACGATTTTAGAGATAATAGAATGAGTTATTTTGTTTCGCCCAAAAAGCATCTCGGTCAGCACTTTTTAAAAGACGAAAACATTGCAAAAAAAATTGTAGGCTCCCTCGCAAATAAAGAAAAGTATAAAACTATAATTGAAGTAGGAGCCGGCACCGGAGTGCTAACAAAATATCTGCTACAAGATAGTGCGCTAGATACTTTTGTGATAGAGATAGATAGAGAATCGGTAGCTTTTTTAAAAAAAGAGTTTGCTCAATTAGAAAATAAAATTATTGAAAAAGATTTTCTGAAATTTTCTCCCGAATGGCTTCCTGATGATATAGGCAAAAAGCCTTTTGCTGTAATTGGTAATTTCCCATACAACATTTCTACTCAAATATTATTTAAAGTTTTGGAGTGTCGAAACTTGATGCCAGAAGTTGTAGGCATGTTTCAAAAAGAAGTTGCAGAACGTATAGCAGCGCCTCCCGGTAATAAAACATACGGCATATTAAGTGTTTTGACGCAAGCGTATTATAAAATTGAATACTTATTTACTGTAAACCCTCAAGTATTTATTCCACCGCCTCATGTGAAGTCTGGCGTGATTAGACTAACCAGAAACAACGTACAGCAATTAGATTGCGATGAAACATTATTTTTTCAAGTTGTGAAAGCCGGATTTAATCAGCGCAGAAAAACACTGCGCAATTCACTCTCAGCATTTAAAGTGAGGGGTTCAGAATTTGGCGAGCATCCGCTGTTAGATCAACGAGCAGAACGACTTAGCGTGAAAGATTTTGTAGAACTAACTAATTTAATTTCTGCAGCCAGCAATTAGTTTATAGTTCCTAAACTATCTAACTCTTTCGGACTCATGGATGGCGGCATTATGTTATTTCGAATTTTATAAACCACAAACTCGGCTGCTTTACGAGCTTGCTCCTTGGTTTTAAAACCTCTGTTTCCATTTATTGCAGGTATGTGTGGCTGGTGTACATAGATGGCATCATACATTAAAATATTGTAGCCGTAACCAGCAATCTTACTTTCTGCCTTTACCGTATCATTATTAAATATTTGAATATCAATTTTAGCGTCTTTGTATGGATTCTCTTTAGGTGCAGCGCTATTAAGCATCTCTTTCATTTCTTTTTCTTGCTCAACTTGAGGATTATTTGTTTCCACTTTAAGTGTATCACTCTGGCTATTATCACCTGCAATGCTTCCATTATTATTACAGGAAAATATAGTTACGCTAGAAAACAGAAAGAATAAATACTTTTTCATGATTATTTTTTAATATAAATAATATTCAAATTTATAAAATAAGTCTTGACAAAAGGTAATCACCATTTTCCTCCTGCACCTCCACCTCCAAAGCCGCCTCCACCAAAACTACCTCCGCCTCCAAAACCTCCACTGCCCCCTCCTCCAAAGCCACCAAAGCCTCCTCCCCATCCACCTCCGTAATACGTTCTCCCTCCTCTTGAAACGGTATATCCTCGTTTACGAAAGGATAGAATGATGTATGCAATAATAATGACGAGAAAAACAATAAAAGGCATCCAGTTTTTTGACGAATTCTTCTGATAATCTTTATATGAATACTCTTCTTGCGCTAAAGAAATTAATACGTCCGTTGCGGCATCTAACGCAAAAAAGAATTCGTCATTTTGGAACCGGGGAATTAGTTCGTTTTTTAGTATTTGATTTGCTGTGATATCGGGTATTACGCCTTCCAGCCCATAACCTACTGCAATATATGCATCGCGTTGCCCGGAACCTCCTGTAGGTTTTATCAAAACAACCACACCATTATCAAACTTGCCTTGTCCTACCCCCCATTTCTGCCCTAACCGTGTAGAAAATTCATTTGCATCGTACCCACATAAATCATCTACGATAACTACTACGATTTGATTGGAAGTCTTTTTATTGAACTGCTGTAATTTGCTTTCAAGCGCATTCTCTTCGCTTGAAGAAAGGAAATCAGGAAACGCTGCAGAAAAATTATTTACAAATTGGACTGGGGTTGGCCTAGCAGGGATGCATTTGTCTTGTGCGAATCCTGCTAGCGTTAGCAACAAAAAAAATAATGTATGAAAAAATATTTTCATGAATTACCAAAATTTACTTCGTTTGAAAGTTCGTTTTTATCGTCTGCAGAAATTGGGAAATATTTTTTTAGCTCTACGCCTGTCATAGCAATACCCTCGCACAACCCCTCTGTAAAATTACCCTGCAGAAATATTTCTTGCATTTTATCGCGCACCAAGTCCCAAAAACCTGCAGGCACCTGTTTGTCGATGGCCTCATCACCTATAACAGCAAATTTTTTGTCTTTAACCGCAACATAAAACAACACACTGTTACGAAGCTGCGTTTTATGCATTCCCAACTTCCCAAATATTTTTTGAGCGCAAAGCACTACCTCGCCTTTGCAATAATTTTCGATATGAATACGAATTTCTCCGGAAGTGTTTAACTCAGCATCTTTAATAGAAGATTCTATCTGTAAAATTTGAGAATCGGAAAATAAATCTTTGGCAGAAGGCATTTTACTTTGTGTCAAATTTTACAGTAGGGGCTTTATCTGCTCCTTCTGCCGACTCAAAGTACGTGCGCTTTTCAATTCCAAATAGGCTAGCCCAAATGTTTTTAGGAAATGTGCGGATATAGGTATTTAATTGCTGAGATGATTCAGTATAAATTCTACGCTCATTAGTTATCCTATTCTCTGTTCCTTCTAATTGCTTCTGTAAATCTCTAAAACTTTCATTTGCTTTCAAATCAGGATATCGTTCGGCAACAACGAGTAAACGAGAAAGTGCAGAGCCTAAGTTATCCTGTGCCTTTTGAAACTGCTGCATACTGTTTGCATCAAGTTTGCTTGGATCTATTTTTACCTGACCTACACTTGCACGCGCCTCGGTGACAGCTAAAATGGTAGATTTTTCAAAATCAGCATACCCTTGTACAGTATTAACAAGATTAGGAATAAGATCCATTCTGCGTTGGTATTGATTTTCCACTTGCTGCCATTGTGCAGTCACCGCTTCATCCATAGTAACCATGTTGTTATAGCTGCCGCAACCTGAAAAGCCAATTAAAAAAAGTAAGAAAAAAAATCCTCCCCAGATAATGCGATTTTTATTTTGTGGTGTCATGTTTTTTATGTTTAAATATTTTATGCTACAGCTTCTACTAATCTTATTTCAGGAACAGCATTTTTAATTGCCTCTTCTACTCCAGCTTTCATGGTGATGTGGCTGATGGAACATCCCTGACAAGCACCGTGAAGTTTTACACGAACAATATTATCGTCTGTAACTTCTACTAAAGAAATATCACCACCATCGGCTTTAAGAAATGGGCGAACTTGCTCTAATGCATGTTGGATTTTACTTATGGTTGATTCACTAGCCATTGGATGTTGTAAACTTGTTTACGAATTTAGCAATATTAACAACCACCCCACACCTCAGGGCAACACGCATTATAAAATTAACAGCAGGGTCTTGATAACCTGTTGAGCGTAGGCTGTTGATGTTGAGCGTTGCGTTCCGCTACGCTCGTTAGCCCCAGTCCTCCGGACTGATTTGCTTTAATGATTTTTACCGTACCGTTTTCCACGCTAGAAAAAGTAGTTTTATTTTCAGCAATTGCGGCAAGATGCCGCGGATACACCCGCGTAGCGAGACGCTACGCTGAACGACTTGAATTTATTTACTTTTACAGCCTAGTCTGAACTGGGGTGGTTTACAGCCTCCGCTTGCACAGCGACTGTGATAGACCTACTATCATCTCATTTACAGTATACAAAGAACTTGACATCCTTTGTTTCTCAGCACAACTAGGCTGAACTGGGGTGAACCTCTGCTCTAGAATTCTCATTCCAGCTGTATTATATATTCTAAGAACATGATTAATCTTACCTTCTCCCTCTATATCAATATTTATTTCTTCTTTAGCTGGATTAGGATACGCTTTAAACTTGTTACCCGTTTATTTGCGCTGGCGTCAGGTGTTACCACCTGACGAACATTATTAAACCTGCTATTACATCAGGTCGGAAGACCTGACGACACTAAAATTGAACTAAAAGATATGTCGCATCGGCATTACCTGCTCTACCCCTCAAGCTTCAAAACTCTTTGAACACTAGGAGTTACAGGCAATATTGCGAATTCACAAATAAATACAATCGCCCATTTTATTAAGCTTCAGTTTTAGCTTCCACTTTTTTATTAGCATTGGCTATCGCAACTTGCTGAACTATCTGATTAACCATTTCCATTAATGCAATTGCTTGTGGCGTATTTTCTTGAAGGATAGCCGGCCTTCCTGCATCTCCCGATTCGCAAATACTTTGAACAATTGGAATTTGCCCTAATAAGGGTACACCAATTTCAGAAGCTAAGTTTTTTGCGCCATCTTTTCCAAAAAGATAATATTTATTTTGAGGAAGTTCTGCAGGAGTAAAATAAGCCATGTTCTCTACAATTCCTAAAACAGGAACATTTATTGCTGGCATGCGAAACATACTAACTGCTTTGCGCGCATCGGCCAGAGCCACCTGTTGGGGCGTACTAACGACTACAACGCCCGTTACAGGCACCTGCTGTACAAAAGAAAGATGAATATCTCCAGTACCGGGAGGAAGGTCTACAATCATATAATCTAACTCCCCCCACTCCGCATCCGAAAAAAGTTGCATGAGTGCACGCGAAGCCATTGGTCCACGCCACGGCACGGCTTGATCAGCGCCTGCAAAGAATCCGATTGATAAAAGTTTTACTCCGTAATTTTCTACCGGAACCATTTTATCAACTCCATCCACCTTTTGAATTTGTGGTCTGGCATCTAGCACATCAAACATAATAGTTTGTGATGGGCCGTAAATATCTGCATCAATCAAACCTACTTTAGCGCCCAGCTTTGCCAATCCAGCCGCTAGATTTGCAGAGATAGTTGATTTCCCAACTCCGCCTTTTCCAGAACTAACTGCAATTACATTTTTTACATTAGGCAATATTTTACCTCCATCAGTTCTGCGAGAACTTGTATCTGCATCCATCTTCACAGTTACCCTGGCATCTTTATTTACAAAATGTATTACCGCATTTACCGATGCTTTGTGAATCATATCCTTCATTGGGCAAGCAGGTGTGGTAAGCATTACAGTAAATGATACATTTAAACCATCTACCACTAAATCTCGTACCATTCCAAGTGTTACTATGTCCTTCTTTAAATCCGGATCATCTACGTTGCGAAGTGCTTCTAAAACTTTTTCTTTGGTGATTTGCATAATTATAATTATAAAAAGCGAAGATACAAATTAAGGAGGAAAAAGGGGAATAAGCTGATACAACCTATCCAAAAAAATATAAGTTACTATTCGCTTAAGCTGTGCAGGGCTGCCTGAGATCTACAAATGCGAGATGCCATTTGCCATTGATCAAGGAGAAATAATACCGGGCATGCTGGGATGTGTTGATTACAGTATATATTATACTATTTGCATCTGCCGCAATTTCTTCTTCCTGCTTTTTGCTCAAGCCACAATGCACCCATATTTTACTTTCAGAAAAGTGATTTATTTTCTGAAAAAAACAACCTTCTTTTGACCATAATGACGGAGAGTCACAATTTATGTTCGGCAATTCAATGTTCAAACAGTTTGAAAAATCAATCGGAAAATTTTTATCCACCTGATTTGTGTTGGCCATAGAAGGCAAAGCTCCTGACGATTGTATGAGCCACAACCCTTTATCAGGATGAATGTATTGATTGATCGTAGAGATATTTATAGATTTCAAAATAGAATCAAAATCCGATTGAGCAGACGGTGTGCGCTCAACAACATTGGGAATTTCGGACGGAGAAATTTTTTCGCCAGGGGTACTCCCACAAGCATAGAAAAAAAATACGAGCAACAAAAGCAATACTTTATTCATCTGCAATTATTCAATAATCAATTTACCTTTTCCTATTGTTTTTTCGGAATCCAAAACCTCATAAAAATAAATTCCACTCAGTAGCTTACCCCGATCCAGGGTAAAAACAGAAGAGCGTGGACGAACAACCAACACTTCTTTACCATAAACATCAAATAATTTAACTTCCGTATTCAGTCTGTCAAAACTGGATCCGAGAATTTCCAGCGTTGTTGTTTGGGCAAACGGATTTGGAGAAACCGTCACAGAGGATGAATTTTTTTGTTCTTCTACTGCTGTGGTTGACACACAGGTCCAGCTAGCTGTCCAACCGGCATTGTTAACGAATGGATCGGATTTAAAACGAAGGCTCATTACTCCACTATTTGCTATTACCGTTCCAGGAGAAACTATTCCTGTGTAAATTCCGATTAGCGTGTTTGGGGGTATAGGCTGCCCATCATATATCCATAAAGAATCAAAATTGGTTTCCAAGTCGAAACTGCTGAAGGTCATAGTTACTGAGGAAGCAAAGCTCGGCTGGATCACGTTAGTCCAATCTTCGTTGCCAGCATAAGCCGCGGAAGGTCCTCCTGTATCATCAAAAGTGCCGGTGCAGGAGGTAGCCATATACACGCAATTGGGCGTTGTGAATGATGATCCTGCAGTATGTGATGTGCCATCCCAAATTCTCCAGTAATAGGTAGTGCTGGGTTGAAACGCAAGAAAATTATTTGGATTTGTATTCAATGCAAAACTTCCTGGGCATCCTGTGGTTGTAACATTCGTAACTCCTTTGCTCCAAAAGTAAGAATATCCGGGATCATCTGAAACATCCACGACCCAGTTTGCACCCGAGTTTTGCCAATTTAAATTTACTCCCAAACTCGGACAACCTAATCCCGTTACTGCCAGGTTCGTAGGTGTGATTGTGGTTACGTTGCTTGTCCACGAAGCATTCCAACCAGATGCAGGAGTTGTACAATCCGATCGGAATTCGAGCGTCATAGAGCCGCTACTTGCTACCAATGTTCCCGGGTTAGAGGTACCAGTATAATATCCTATAAGCGGGGCCCATACATCTGTGCCGTTATATACATACAAATAGTCCCAGGTATTTTCAGTATTGAAACTATTAAAGGTTAGAGTCACCGATGTGGCTCCTGTTGGGGCAATGGTCCACACCAAACGTTCATCGTCCGAATAATTTCCTGCAGCACCTCCGGAATCATAAAAATTTCCGGTTGCTGAAGTAAGTACAGTAGGTGCGGGTGAAGGATTTATCAACTTAAAAAAATAGTCCCAGTTCCAGTTCGGCCCAGGATCGGTATGCGATTGAGAAGGATAATGTTGATGTCCTTTTATTTTCGAACAAGTGCCCGGTATGCTGGACTGATTGTAATAAGTGCTTCCGAGCCATGGCCAGAATCCAGTACGAAGTGGATTAATGCCATACCCGCTATTGCAGATATCTTTGCAAAGGTTTGCAGAACTTTGATACATGGCAGTAGTGTACCACGAAGCATCATTCACAAAGCCTTCGTGCTCGATGCCGATGGTATAAGGGTTTTGACTTCCAACATGATATCCGGTGTTTGCTTCCAGCACCATTTGAGTAACCTGCCCATCGGACGAGCGAATCACATAGTGCGCTGCTACGCTGGCCGCGCAATTTTTAAACCAGGAAATGCATCCTGCATAACTTCCCTGTACGGTATGAATTGTAACAGCAGAAATTGCCTGACTCCTGCCGCTAGAATAATTACACGATGGAGCAGGGTCCCAAATAGCTGGCCCATAGTCCGGAGAAGCAAATACCTGCTGTTTGTATGAAAAAGCATCGCCATTTTCATTAGCAATACGATCAGAAGATATTTTAATGAACGAAGCACTTAAGACCTGTAGATTTTGCGCTCCAAATATTTTCTGCATGTCAATTTTATACAGAGGAAATTTATACGCATCGGCATAAACAGGATTTGAAAGAAATGAAAATACTGAATACAAATGCGTATTCATAGCATAGTTACTTTGAAAATTAACATCTCCGGGAAGTTCACTCAGAAAAGCAAGAACCTGCACTTGGTCTTCTATTGCTGCTCCTGACTTGGTTTCTAAAAGTATCTGATCATATGCTGCAGCAAAAGCTAAAATATTTTTTTCGGACGAAGAGATGATCTCTTTGATTGGAATGCCGGAATACAGAGAAACAATAGAAAGCGTATTTCGGAAATAATTTTTTCCATCAGCCACCAAACCCATCACGCCATAGGCATTCGGTAAACCAACACAGCTCTCCGCATCATCAATATTATGAGTAACGTGAGCAAGTCTGGTATTGGTAAAAGCAACTGCTTCCAACACGCCTCTTGGGATGGATGGATGCTGGCCATAAGCCTTTTCAAAAAAAGCAGCATAGGGATTTGGAGGGAGATTGTCCAGCTTTGAAATTTGGCCGGCATACAAATTCAATGTGGCGAATGATACAATAAGAAGGGTGTAGAGTTGTTGCATGGATGTGATATTGGTTATTTTTCTAATGGGTCTAATGAAAAAACATGTTCTGCCTCCTTCGAAATAAAAAAAATCTCATTCTTCAGCAGCTACATAACAATCAAAAGTAACAAAAAACTTTTTAATTATAAAATATGCTCCTGTTCACACTTAGCGCAACAAGCTAATATTCCCCTTTTTATTAATTTTCTCTCCGCTTGAAAAGGTGGCCTCGAGATAATAACTGAACACCGCTGTATTCAGAGGTTTGCCCTTGTAAGTGCCATCCCAGCAAGGCCCACCCCCGCCCCCTCCTGAAGAAAGAGGAGAACCGTTGTATTCGAAAACTTTTTCTCCCCATCGATTATAAATGGATAAATAAACGGCTTCGATACAACTGCCCATCACGCACTCGAGGTCATTTTCCAGATCGTTGTTCGGTGAAAAAGCATTGGGGATATAAATATTTCCGCAGGGAATATCCACATAAATCGTAATGCAGGCACTGTCGGAACAATTATTTATGTCCGTTACCAATACACAGTACTCTGTGGTTTGACTGGGTGTTGTTGCCGGATTAGCGCAAGTTATGCAGCTCAATCCCGTAGTTGGCGACCATTGATACGTTCCTCCGCCTGATCCTGTCAGGGTTGTGCCTGCACCAATAGAAATACTGGTGGTACCAGCAATTGCCGAAGCGACAGGTCCCGGTGTTTGCGTAATGACCACATTCTGCCCTTGCACGCAGCCGCTTGCATCTGTAACTATTACTGAATAATTACCGGCAGCAAGCCCCGTAGCGGTTTGAGCCGTTTGCCCATTACTCCAGCTATATGTGTACGGAGTTGTTCCGCTCGATGAATTTGCTGTTGCTGTTCCGTTGTTGATCGAACAGCCTGATTGCGTTGAAGAAGTGCTTACTATAAGACTTCCACCCGAAGAGACAGACACCGATTGGGTTTTCGTGCATCCGTTGGCATCTGTAACGGTAACGGAATAGGCGCCTCCTGATAGTGCTAATGCCGTTGATGTTGTTTGTCCGTTATTCCAGAGATAGGCGTACCCTGGTGTTCCACCCGATGTATTTGCCGAAGCAGTGCCGTTGTTGCTCGTGCAAGTTGTGCTGGTGGAACTTGCCGTTATAACAATTGGAGCTGGTTGAGTGATTATTATAATCTGAGACAAGACGCAACCTGTTGAATCTGTAACCAAAACTGTATATGTTCCGGCTGAAAGTCCAGTTGCAGAAGAAGCGCTTCCGGCAGCCGGGGACCAACTATAAGTGTAAGGAGCGGTTCCTCCGGCAGGAGTTACTGTTGCACTACCTGAAAGGCCTCCATTGCAAAGCAAGTTGCTCTGTGCATTTGTGACTGTCATATTGCTTCCACCGCTGGTTACCGTAACGGTTGCTGTTTGAAATTTTGGGGCGCACGCGGTATTATCAGTAACTGTTACTGTATAGTTACCTGCAAAAAGTCCGGTAGCGTTGGGGCCTGTACCCCCGGTCGGGCTCCAGGAATAGGTGTACGGAGCATTTCCTCCTGTTGCAGTGGCAGTAGCCGAGCCTTGTCCAGTGCAGGAACCCACAGCAGTAGCGGTTACGCTGAACGAAGTACCGCAGGCCGGCAAACTCAATTGAAAAGATGCGACATAACTTTTTCCGCATACATAAAGCATGTTGCCGGGTGCTAATCGCACATCGTATACGGTATCTGTCCCTGCCGGGCTCGGAATGGTGGTCACAACGGTAAAGGTGGTGTCGTATTGCGTCACGCCCAAAGGGGTGCCCACAAAAATATTATCACATTCATCTACGGTTATTCCTCCCCACCTGAATTTAGTGGCAGAAAGAGTGGTGCCATTCATAAATGCCCCTGTATTTTTATTCCATCGCTGAAGCAAGCCTCCATCATACGTATAAACATATTTACCGCTGGCAGCCATGGCATTCATTCCGCAGGAGCTGGGGTTGATGTTACGTATATACTCAATGCTGGAGAGTTCCGTAAAGCTGTGGTTGTTCGGCAGCACATATGCCGTTGGAGCAAGTGTGGCTGCAGGAACTTTTAAGAATTTGTTGCCGCAGTTACCCATAAAAACGTTGCCGGAATTATCCTGAGCAAGCATACACATATCCTGTTCGTTCAGCGCAAAAGTGGTTCCGGTGAGAACATTTACAGAAGTGAGGTTAACACAGTTCGTATCCAGAATATATCCCTGATAGCGGGTCGGATTATTAAACGAAGAACCAGCGATCACTATTTTTTTGTTGCAGTTGTCGTAAACCGCCCGCCACGCTTCTTTCATGGTAGAGTTCCCTGTTGGAAACATAGCGATTTGTGCGCCCGAAGCATCTACTTTGGCAACTCGGGAGCCGCCCGGTGAAAAGGGCCAGTAAGTTCCTTCCACCACATAGCTGCTACCACTTACAGGATCAACTGCTAAATCACCATAGTATCCTATGTGTGTGAAAAGTGTTGCGGTATAAATCCATTGTATTGCTCCGGCATTGTTCATCTTTATTTCGATATACGGGCTAGCCCCACCATACGCATATACATTACCGGCAAAATCATATTCCAGATCATAGGCTGCATTGTATCCGGGAAAAACAGGATTGGTTACCCAGGGATCAATGATCACTCCACCCTGTGAGCTTAGCTCGCAACCTTCGCATGCTGCTCGGTTTTCCAAAGGGGAGGAGGAATTCTGATAATTAGGGATAGAAAAGGATACAACATTATTCTTTATTGCAAATGAGGAAAAAATGGTTTGGTGATTGTCTGCATAAAATGTTTGGGGGGCATGATCAATAAATTCACCGAAAGAACTTTGTATCACAATATTTCCTGAAGCGTCAAGGGAAATACTTTGGGCATTGAGGTATTTCATTTTAATCTGGGAAGGATCTGCTCCGGGGTGCAGGATGATTGAATACTTTATGCCAGCGGCCTCAACCCCTCTCTTATAGGAGAGGAGAGTAGTTTGGGAGGGAGTGGGGAAAGTATATTCTACATCAATGTTCGCATACATATCTCTGTAGATGATCTTTTTATAAGCCGATGCCTTCAACGAGCTTTTTCCGCTTGCATCTCTGTTATCGGGATACGTGTAATAATATGAAACAGCGTCCTCTGCAACCACTTTTACATTTTTGTTCGCGCCCTCCCAAGTGATGTGCAAAAAATGGGAAATAGTTTTCATTTTCGAGGGTGCAAGATGCTGCCCTTCCTCGATTTTCTCTCTTTCTTCTTTGCTAAAAACGGGATACTCATCGTGGCGGTACGACAATCCCTGAGCGGTAAAATACAATTCTGTTCCTTCGCAGGACGCTCCAAAAAGTACGGGTAATGTTCTTCCATTAACCATGAGCCCTTTTCCCTGCCCGAACGACATTTCAGTCGGACGGGCATTATCCATCTGCCTCGGAAACTGCCCTTTGTTCTCTACAAATGCCTTTTGTTCAAAGGGATTGGAAGCCCAATTTGTTTGGGAAAAAGAGCCCAAGGATTGCAGCAGCAGGAAGGTACCAATCAGGTGTCTCATCTCAAAAAATTTAGGATGTTTTTATTAAAAATGAAAGGAACAAATCCAGTGACCAAAAATAAGCAATAAAAATCCTTAAGCTGCATGCACAAAGAGTGTTAGTATATAATAATTTTTGCTGTATTCACCTTACTGCCGCTGCTGGTTTTAACGAAGTAAACTCCTTTTGGCCAGCTCGAAAGATCGATGGAAAAATAAGATGTTTTTACCTTTTGAGAAATGATCCTTTCACCCAGCAGATTATAAATTACACATTCTGAACCGGGTGAAATTCCACTCACTGAAAAAACACCCGAAGAGGGGTTAGGAAGTATCACAAGCTCCTGATCCTTGCAGGGGAATTTGACCGATACGTGGGGAAAGTATTCAAACGCCCCATTGTAATCTGTTTGCTTGAGGCGGTAATACAAGGCCCCTTCCCTGCCTCCCCCGTTAGGGGAGGTGTCTGAAAATTCATATTCCCTGATGGCAGATGAATTCCCTGCTCCCAGTACTATGCCAACAGGTTCAAAATGGGTTCCGTTGATACTGCGCTCTATGGTAAAATAATTATTGTTGGATTCACTCGCAGTAGCCCAATTAAGTTTCACACTATTATTATCGTTGCAATTACCTGAAAAAGAAATCAACTCTACAGGAAGTGGCCACGAATTAATTTTTGCAATATGTTCCGGAATAGTTTGAGGACCGCATGCAGGGGATGGTCCAAAAAGTCCGCCAACATAGAGTCCTCCATTATAAACATTCATTGAATACACAGGAAAATTTAATGGCGATGAGCCAACAGTAGTCCATGTATTTGCAACTCCCATTCTTGCAGTATAGTTGAATCCTGTTGTCCCTGAAAAGTCTATGAAACTCCCAGCAACATATAGATTTGTCTGATATACAGTACAACAATACGGTGTAAATGCATCGGCAGCGAGTGGCATGTCTGGTAAAACAGACCACGTAGTCCCATCCCATTGCGCCATTTTAATATGAGTAGAAATAACAGTATTTCTGACTCTACTAAAAGCTCCCATTATAACCAATTGACCACCATAAAGTGTCATGTCATACACTGCCCCATTAGGTCCAAGATCAGTAGCAGGTACCATAGAAGACCAATTTGTGCCATCCCATTTAGCCAAGTTTCTGGTGTCTGCTACCACGCTTCCATTTGCTTGAGTTGCAGATGCGAATGTTCCTCCAACGTACAAATTAGCTCCCCAAACGTACATGGCAGGCGTTACCCCATTAATGGTATTTAATCCTGCCCCCACAGCCGACCATGCTGTTCCATTCCATTTGGCAATTCCATTAGTATTTGCTACCGCAGGTATTGAAAAGCCACCCGTACCGCCCATTGCATATAACGCCCCACCATATACAGTTAATGTCCTACAAACTCCCGTAATCCCTGCACCTACTGCTGACCAAGTGGAAGTACCTGGATTCCACATTGCAATATTAGAACATGCCACTCCGCCAACTGTAGAAAAACTACCTCCAACGTAAATATTTCCACCATATTCTGCAATTGCTTGACCCACAATACTGCCTCCGGCAGTTATTCCGGTTCCTAATGCAGTAAAAGTTGTTCCGTTATATTTTGCTACGCGGCTGGCAGCAACATTATCAATTGTGGTAAACCATCCCGTAAGATACATGTCCGTTCCAACGGTGGCCATTGCCATTACATCACCACCTCCAAAACAGCCATCATTTGCACCTGCTCCTACATTTGACCACGTTGGCGGTGATTGAGAAAAGGAAGAACTTATCCCGCAAATAAACAAAACGAGAGTTGAAAATAAATATCGGCAGTTGTAAATCATTGGCTTGAACTTATGCGTTAGGATACTGAATTGGTTGCAATTTTCATCTGCCTATTATTACCTTATTTTTCAAATACTTATCGTTGTTCTTAACTCTTAAATAATAAATTCCTGCCGGCAAATTGCTGCTTATTATTCTGTTATCAGAACTAACTTCTCCTGAATGCACAACTTGTCCCAGCGAATTGATCAACTCATATTTTTCCACACCTTGCAGATTTCCTGTAAAAGTGAAAACTCCATTATTTGGATTAGGATGTATATTAGGAGTTTCTGCTTCATATTCATTCTCCATTCCTGTAGCTGACAAACAACTCCAGTTGGCCGTCCACCCCGCATTTTCTACGTAGGAATCGGATTTGAATCGGAGCGTCATAGCCCCGCTGTTTGCCGAAAGCGAAGCAGGAATCACGGTGCCCGTATAAACTCCTATCAAAGCCGCAGAGGTGGAAGTTCCATCATACACCCAAAGCGAATCATAATCCTGTTCAACATCAAAAGCTATAAAATTCATAGTGACAGCAGCGGCATTCTGCGGTTGAATTACAAAAACATAGTCCTCGTTGGCAGTGTAATTACCCGAAGCGCCTCCCGCATCCGTGAATGTTCCGGCACAAGCTGAAACAGAAGATATGCATGAAGGGACTGTAAAGTTGCTGCCATTGGTATGCGACACGCCATCCCACACGCGCCAGTAATACGTTTGCGTGGGCTGAAAGATCAGGTATGAATTAGGAATGGAACTATGCGCAAATGCATCCGGGCAATTAATGGACGTAAGGTTGGCCACCGATCGGTACCAGAAATAAGAAAAGTTAGGATCGTCCGACACATCTACCGTCCAGTTGCTGCCTGAGTTCTGCCAGGAAAGATTTACAGAAATATTCGGACATGTTGCTTGTACTGCACTGAGACTGAGCGGAGCCGGTGGCGGAGCAGTAATGCAATTCCAGGTAGCACTCCAGCCCTGTTTCAAAATATCCACATCGCTTATGAATCTGAACGTGATGGCTCCGGAATTCGCGGTTATCGTTCCCGGATTGGCAGAACCCGAGTAAGTCCCTATGAGTGGCGCTGATGTGCTTGTACCATTGTAAGCATATAAAAAATCATAACCGCTTTCGATGTCTATCCAGTTGAATTTTACCGCAACGGATGTTGCTCCTGCCGGGGCAATGGTGAATGTATAGTCCTCTTTGTTGCTATACGTAGCATTTGAGCCACCGGTATCTTCAAAATTCCCTGAACAATTAGCACTCGTTAATGCTTTAGAGCCACAGGCAAAAGGAGGATAACAGCCTGTAAAAATTGAAACAGGATCGAAGCGGCCACTTAAGCTGATGCCGCCTCCCCATCCAGTACCTACTTCAAAATGCAAATGAGCATTGATGTTGGGATTGGAATTGTCGCAGGGACTGATTGGCCCAACATTTCCTATGTAGGCAATTACCTGACCTTGTTTTACAACAGATCCAACGGTTAGTCCCGGAACAACATCCTTGACATGAAAGGATCGTGTGAAAAAACCATTGCTGTGTTCAATGATCACAAAATTAGCCGGTTGATTCCAATCGTTTCCGCCTGCAATAAACGGGTCATCGCATCCAGTATACCCTCGTTGAATGTATCTTACTATTCCGTCATAAACTGCATAAATATTCTGTCCATAGCTGGAATTATTAGGAACATATTGCCAGTCTTGCCCTTGGTGACCGCTGTAGCAAGCCCATCCACATACTACTTGTCCCCCATTGCCAAGGGGATAGCAGGCCCATTGGGAGAATACGTTTGAAGAACTGAAAAGCATACAGGCGTAAAACAAAATCCAAACGAAGTTTTTCATATTGATGTTTTTATGTTATTGGTTCTACTTGTACAAATTTAGATTGAACGCATGCATAAATCAAATAAATAAACTGTCATTTTTAGTATTTATATTTATGTGATTATGTGATTTTTATTATTATTTTGCTATATTTAATTCATTAATATAAATTATTTTTAGTATTCAATGATTATTAGCTCTGCTCTTTTTGAACTGATCCACTCTCTGTCAAGTACAGAAAGGGCGTACTTTAAAAAAAATACTGTCACGTTTTCTCGGAAAAAGACCAGCAACTACCTGCGCATATTCGATGCAATTACAAAACAAAAAAATTATAATGAAGAACAACTTTTAAGCCTATTTAGAAAAGAGGCTTTTATTAAACAGTTCTCCGTAGCTAAAAATTACCTCTACAATCGTATTCTGGAATCAATGTTAACTTATCATCAGACTGCTTTTTCAGAAACGCTTAACTTGATGAGTCGATCTGATTTTTTATTTGAGAAAGGTTTATATAATCAGGCAGACAAGCAGCTTCGCATGGCTGAAAAGATTGCACGCAGGCATGAACTGCATTCTACACTAATAACCATTTGCGAACGGCAGCGTTTTGAACAATCCATTAAAAAACGCGAGCCAGCTGAAGCAGGAAAAAACATTGAACTGGCAGAAAAAGAAATCACTCTACTTAATAATCATCTTGCATTTTCAAAACTACTGGCACAAACGCAACATGTTTATAATCGCTACGGAAAAACAAAAAACAAAAAATACCTAAATGAATTCAAGGAGATAATGCGCCACCCACTGTTAAAAAATGAGATGCGTGCAATTACTTTTAGCAGCAAAAGGAGATACTATGACATACACGCGGTTTACAACAGTTGTATTGGCAGCGAGGAAAAAGCATTCGAGTTCTCAAAAAAGACAATCCAGTTGTTTGACACAAATCCTGAAAAAAAAATCAGATCTGCAATTTATTATGCTGGATACATAAACAACACACTTCTCTTCTGTCACGATCTAAAGAGATACCAGGAGGTTGAACTTTACCTAAATAAGTTAAGCGAGATAAAGCATCTTCTCACTTCAAAATATCAACAGGTCAGATATTTTGAAATACATTCAAACAATTTTCTTCATTTCCATAATAGCACTGGACAATTTGATAATGCAAATAAAATACTCCCTTCGATCATTGCTGAGTTACCACAACATGAAAATAAAATACCTGATCGCGACAAGCTCCTGCTGTACGGAAATATTGCAAATACATTGTTTGGCTTGGAAGATTATAAAAAATGTTTGATCTGGATCAACAAAGCAAGAAATGAGTTTCCGGCTAATGTGCGTCCTGACATTGACATCGAAATAAGTTTATTAAATATATTGGTGCACATTGAGCTTGGCCATCTGGAATTAATCTCCCATTTGGCTGCAGCACACAAACGTTTACTTCTTCAGAAAAAAAGCATTACCAACTTGGAAAAACACTTAATTAAATTCCTGAAAGCCATATCTCCGGACACTAAGAAAGAAACTCACCTCGTGCAAATGGCAGATCTAAAAAATAAAATAATTCAAAAACAGAAAATGAAAAAAAGAAGTGCTGAGCAAAGTCCATTTTTCTTTGATCTTTTAAGCTGGCTGGAAAGCAAGATTCGTGAAATCAGTTTTTCCAAGGTTGTGAGGAAGAAAAACCAAAGATATTATGAATAACTATTTCTTCCTTTTGCACTCACAGTTCATTAAGTGATCATCCACTATTCCTACTGCCTGCATAAAAGCATAGCAGATGGTTGAACCTATAAATTTAAAATCTCGCTTGCCCATGCCTTCACTCATTAAATCAGATAGCCTGGTTTTTGCAGGTAAATCTTTGTTAGATTTTGGTTGATTAATGATAGTTTTTCCTTTTGTAAAACTCCATACATATTTATCAAAGCTGCCGAATTCTTTTTGAATTTCTAAAAATCGCTTTGCATTATTTATGGCTGCTTCTATTTTTAATCTATTACGGATGATTCCCGCATCTTGCATTAAAGAATTAAATTTCTTTTTATCAAATCTTGAAACCTTTCTAGCATCAAAGTTTGCAAATGCTTTTCTAAAATTTTCTCGCTTATGGAGTACGGTACGCCAACTTAATCCAGCTTGGAAAGATTCTAAAATTAAAAACTCAAACAATAATTTATCATCGTGTAAAGGCTTGCCCCACTCCTTGTCGTGATACGCAAGCATGAGGGGGTCGTTAGCGGGCCATGTACATTGAAGCCCCACCGTGTCCCTCCCCAAAGGGGAGGAGAGCTTGCGACTTTTCTTTTTCATGCAATCTTTTTCTCAGTTGCCTTGCGGATACGAATGTTACTCTCTCCCACTTTAGAGGAGATGGAAGGGGTGGCTACTAACTCAACAGCAGTTTTGACAATTGCATTTGCATCGTATCCACACTCGGCATATAATTCTTTTTGTTCGCCATGCTCAATTATTTTATCTGGTATACCTAATCTTTTTACATGAGCGCTGTAGTTATGTTCAGCCATAAACTCTATTACGGCACTTCCCATTCCACCCATAATACAACCATCTTCTACGGTAATTACTTTGTCAAACTTTGAAAAAACTTCATGAAGTAGTTTTTCGTCAAGCGGCTTTACAAATCTAATATCGTAGTGAGCAGCATTGATTCCTTGTGCTTCTAATTCCGAACAAGCCTTGACGGCAAAATTTCCTACTGCGCCAATTGTGATGATAGCTATGTCCTCTCCCTCTTTAATTTTTCTTCCTGTACCTATTTCTATTTTCTGAAATTCTGTTTTCCATTCTGTCATCACCCCATTCCCTCTGGGATAACGAATGGAGAAAGGCATGTTATTTTCTTCCAACTGAGCCGTATACATTAAGTTCCGAAGCTCTGCTTCATTCATCGGAGAACTCACAATCATATTAGGAATGCATCGGAAAAAAGCTAAGTCGTAAGCACCATGATGCGTAGGCCCGTCCGCACCAGCAACCCCACCTCTATCTAAACAAAAAATAACTTTTAGTTTTTGAATAGCCACATCGTGAATAACTTGGTCATAGGCGCGTTGCATAAAGGAAGAATAAATATTGCAAAATGGAATCAAACCTTGGGTAGCTAGTCCGGCAGAAAAAGTAACCGCGTGTTGTTCTGCAATTCCAACATCAAACGCTCTGTCAGGCATGGTCTTCATCATGATATTTAAGGAAGAACCGGATGGCATTGCAGGCGTGATGCCAACAATCTTTGCGTTTTTTTCTGCAAGTTCAACAATCGTATGGCCAAATACATCCTGATATTTTGGAGGTTGTGGTGAAGTAGGTTTCGATTTTACAATTTCGCCTGTTTCTTTGTTAAACAATCCGGGCGAATGCCAAACCGTGGGATCGCCTTCCTCAGAAAATTTGTAGCCCTTCCCTTTCATGGTTAGGGCGTGTAAAATTTTTGGACCCGGAATATCTTTAAGGTCTCTTAATACTTTTACCAATCTCACAACATCGTGTCCATCTACAGGACCAAAATATCTGAACTTTAGAGACTCAAACAAATTACTTTGTTTAAGGAAAAAAGTTTTTGTAGCGTGGTCAACTTTGGAAGCGATTTCTTGAGCGCTTTTTCCAAACGTGCTTAACTTACCAAGCAGCTGCCAGATTTCATCTTTAAATTTATTATACGTATGTGAAGTAGTAATATCCGTTAAATATTCTTTTAATGCTCCAACATTGGGGTCAATGCTCATGCAGTTGTCATTTAATATGACCAACATATCGGCATTTTCTCCACCGGCATGATTAAGTCCTTCAAAAGCCATTCCGGCCGTCATAGCACCATCACCAATAACTGCTATTACACTTTTTTTTTCTTTTTTATACCGGTTTGCTACTGCCATTCCCAGTCCTGCAGATATAGAAGTTGAGGAATGCCCTACTCCAAATGTATCGTATTCACTTTCGCTGCGTTTTGGAAATCCGCTTATGCCTTTGTAAACTCGGTTAGTATGAAAATTATCTCTTCGACCTGTAAGAATTTTATGCCCGTATGCCTGGTGTCCCACATCCCAAACCAATTGATCGTTGGGCGTATCAAAAACATAATGCACTGCAACGGTTAGTTCAACTACGCCTAGGCTGGCACCAAAATGTCCACCTTTTTCAGAAACCACATCAATAATAAACTGTCTTAACTCTTTGCATAATTGTGGAAGTTCTTCTTCACTCAGCTTGCGTAAATCTGAAGGGAATTTAACTTTATCGAGGAGCGGACCTGCTTTATATGGCATTGAGGATTTGTCTGTTTTCTGCATCGCAAATTTAACTAATTATTCCTGAATGGGGAATGGAATTTCAACGCACTATTTACACGAATATTTTCAATAGATTAGCAATTGTATTTATTTAACTTTTCACTAAGAATATTCCTCTATGAAACAAATACCTATTCTATTATTTTACTTACAACTGCAGCCGTCAGCTATTGTCAAAATTTTCAAAGCTTAGATACCGTAAAAACGTATGGGGCTTATGACAATATCTACCTTCGAAAAATATATGCTGACTCATTAGCCAGCAGTTTTGTGATCTTCATAAAAAAAGAGGTGAATTCCCATAAACATGTCACACATAGTGAGCATGTTCAGATATTAGAAGGAAAAGGAAACATGACTTTGGGTGAAAAAAAATTTTCTGTAAAGAAAGGCGATGTAATATTTATTCCAAAAAACACTTATCACTCGCTTCTTGTAACATCCGATACCCCTGTAAAAGTATTATCAATACAATCTCCATTTTTTGATGGCAGTGATAGAGTTATGGAGGAGTAATATTTTATTTGATAGGGAGAATCGCGGTTTTATTCTGATTTTAGGGGGTAGAGTATTCTTTAAAGCAAAATATTCTTATATTTATTTGATTTAATCAATAAAAATTTCACCTTTGCTCATAGCAAAAAAAATAAATTTATGAACGCAACAGAAACTATGCAGATTGGAGTAAAAAAAATTGAGAGCTCTCGTTGGTCAGAGGTAAATTGGGATAAGCTTGGATTTGGAAGTTATATGTCCGATCACATGTTTTTTTCAAATTACGAAAACGACCAGTGGAAAAATCCAAAAATTGTTCCGTACGGAAAATTTGAATGTAGTCCGGCATTATCAGCCTTGCATTATGGTCAATCCATTTTTGAAGGCATGAAAGCCTACCGTTACGATAATGGCGATATCTATTTATTCCGCCCATTAGATAATTTAAAGCGCTTCAACATTTCGGCAGAACGAATGGCTATGCCTGCGGTTCCCAAAGATTTGTTTATGGAGGGTTTGTTGCAGTTAATTCGTTTGGATTCTAATTGGATTCCTAAAACCGAAGGCTCCTCACTATATATTCGCCCACTACTTTTTGCTACCGAAGAACACATTGGTGTAAAAATATCTGACACGTATGATTTAATAATCATGACTTCGCCAGTTTCTGCATATTATTCTCAGCCTTTAAAAGTTTTGGTAGAAACTAAATTCACTCGTGCTGTACCTGGTGGAGTTGGATTTGCAAAGACTGCAGGAAACTATGGTCGTTCGCACTACCCTACCAGCTTAGCTCGTAAAAAAGGCTACGACCAACTTATTTGGACAGATGCTATCGAACACAAATACTTGGAAGAATCAGGAACCATGAATGTAATGTGCGTAATAAATGACACCATTGTTACACCCGGTCTTCACGACACTATATTAGCTGGAATTACTCGCGACAGCGTTTTAACTACGGCAAAAGATTTAGGAATGAAAATTGAAGAGAGAAAAATTAGTGTTGATGAATTAGTAGATTCACACAACAAAGGAATCATCCAGGAGATATTTGGTGCGGGAACAGCTGCAACCATTGCACCCATTACGTTATTCGGGCATAATGGAAAAGACTATCAGTTACCTCCTATCACAGAGTCAAACTTTGGAAGTAGAATTATAAAAGCACTTGACAACGTACGAAGAGGCAGGGCTGCTGATAAACACAACTGGATGCAAAAGGTTTAATAGTGATTTATGGTTTTGAGCTTGGGGTGAGTAAAACAATTTTAAAAATTGCCTTTTGTTAAAATAATATATAACACTTAACTCCATGAAAAAAATCCTATCCTCAGCACTACTACTGTTTTGGGCAGTGCAGTTTTCTTTTGCACAAGGAAATGAAAAAACGTTTCTCGAAAAAGCTACTCCCGATCTTGTAAAGGCTTTTCAAAAAGGCGAAAATGAATTTTGGATAATGTTCACAGAACAAGCGGACCTATCCTTTGCAAAAACACTTCGACTAAAAGAAGATAAAGGACAATTTGTTTTTGACAAATTAACCGAAACTGCCTCTCGCGTTCAAGCTCCATTTATTTCTTTGTTAAATAAAAAGATGGTTTCTTATCAATCTTTTTGGGCGGTGAATGCAATTTGCGTAAAGGGTGATATGGCACTTGCTAAAGAAATAGCTGCATATGATGAAGTAAAAGAACTACTTCCTAATCCTAAAATGCGCATGATTGAGCCTGTAGAAATGATTCCTGATGCATTGGCAAAAAAAGATGCTACCATGGTTGCAATAGAATGGGGAATCACAAAAACTAAAGCGGATCAGATTTGGGCAATGGGTTTTAAAGGACAAGGAGTAGTAGTTGGCGGACAAGATACAGGTTACGAATGGTTTCATTTAGCGTTGCAAGAACAATATAGAGGTTGGAATGGCATTGTAGCAGACCATAATTTCAATTGGCACGATGCTATTCACTCCGGCAGTGGAGGGTCATGTGGTAAGGATTCTAAAATTCCATGCGATGACCATAACCATGGCACACATACCATGGGCACAATATGTGGAGATGATTTAATAGGCAATCAAGTTGGAATGGCACCAAAAGCTAAATGGATAGGTGCAAGAAACATGAATGTTGGCGCTGGCACTCCTACTACTTACATTGAATGTTTTCAATGGTTTTTGGCTCCTACTGATTTAAACAACCAAAACCCTACTCCATCCAAAGCACCGCATGTAATTAATAATTCATGGGGCTGCGACAATGCCGAAGGATGCAACTCCTCTAATTGGTCAAACATGGAAACTGTTGTAAATAATTTAAAAGCTGCCGGAATTGTTGTTGTTGTTTCTGCTGGAAATGATGGTTCTGGTTGTAATACTGTAAATGGCCCACCGGCTCATTTCAAAAATAGTTTTACTGTAGGCTCAACAACAAGCAGCGATGCAATGTCTAGTTTCAGCAGTCGTGGAAATGTAAATATTGATGGCAGTGGAAGAATTAAGCCCGATATTTCTGCCCCTGGATCTAGCATACGTTCTTGTATTAGACAAGGAGCCTTTGCCACCTACTCTGGAACAAGCATGGCTGGACCTCAGGTAGCAGGTGCTGTAGCACTATTAATTTCTGCAGTTCCTTCATTAGCTGGGCAAGTAGATACTATTGAAAGTATATTAGAAAAAACAGCTGTAAAAATTACTTCATCTCAAACTTGCAATGGCACATCACCAAGTACGTATCCTAACAATACGGTAGGGCATGGACGAATTGACCTTTTAGCAGCAATAAATTATGCGTTAAACAATAATACTACATCTGCTTCTAGTAATGCTATTTATAACAAAGGGGTTTCTGTTTTCCCTACCCCTGCAAATGACAAATTTTTTTTCCGCTTTGAGAATTTCCGAGATGTTGACGTTGTAGTTTCTCTTATGAATACTACAGGTCAAGAAGTCTTTAATGAAAAAAGGACAACCCAAAACAACGCTCTTGAAATTTCAGTTGAAGAATTACCTAAAGGCTTCTATTTTTACTCCGTTAAAACAAATGGAATAATTTATAACGGGAAATTTATCAAGGGTTAGCACCATCAATCATTCTTTCGTAAAAATGCAGGGATAATTCTCTGCATTTTTCTTTTATACTGTTATATATAAAAGTCAGACTTAGGGCATTTTGTTTACCTTTGCGTGCATATATAATCTAACTGTATATGCCCGAAACTAGCAAACGATTTTCAAAAGAAGGATTAACCTACGATGACGTATTGCTTATCCCTGCCTACTCGGAAGTGCTTCCACGCGAAACAGACACCTCTTCTTACTTTACTAAAGAAATAAAATTGAAAATTCCTGTCGTATCTGCGGCAATGGATACGGTTACAGAGTCGCAACTTGCCATCGTAATTGCTCAAGAAGGTGGAATTGGTGTTATCCATAAAAGCATGACCATTATTGAACAAGCAGAACAGGTGCGGAAAGTAAAACGCTCTGAGAGTGGCTTAATCCTGGATCCGGTTACATTAACTGAGACAGCAACTGTTCAAGATGCACTTACGTTGATGAAAGAAAATAAAATTGGTGGAATCCCTATCTTAAAAAAGAATGGCGAGCTTGCTGGCATTGTTACAAATAGAGATTTACGTTTTGAGAAAAAAATGTCTCGTCCCATTGTGGAAGTAATGACAAAAACAAATATCATTACAGCGAAGCAAGGGACAGATTTAAAAAAAGCAGAAGTAATTCTCCGAGAAAATAAAATTGAAAAACTTCCTATTGTTGACAGTAATAACAAATTGGCAGGGCTAATTACTTTCAAGGATATTATGAAAGTAAAATCTCGACCCAACTCCACCAAGGATGCTTTTGGAAGACTTAGAGTTGCTGGAGCAGTTGGCGCAAATGCAGAATCTTTAGAACGTGTAGAAGCATTAGTAAAAGCTGGCGTTGACGCTGTGGTAGTTGACACCGCACACGGACATTCCAAAGGAGTGATTGATACAGTAAAAAAGATAAAATCTAAATTTCCTAAACTTCAAGTAATTGCAGGAAATATTGCAACTGCCGAAGCTGCTTTAGCATTAATGAAAGCAGGTGCCGATGCTGTAAAAGTTGGTATTGGTCCAGGAGCAATTTGTACTACTCGCGTAATTGCCGGTGTGGGTGTGCCTCAACTAACTGCCATCGAAGATGTAGCAAATGCGGTAAAAGGAAAAATTGGTGTTATTGCCGATGGAGGAATTAGATATACAGGCGATGTGGTAAAAGCATTAGCAGCAGGAGCATCCTGCGTAATGATGGGATCCATGCTTGCGGGTGTGGAAGAATCTCCGGGCGAAACTGTAATATTAGAAGGAAGAAAATTTAAAACCTATCGAGGAATGGGCTCACTCGAAGCGATGCAAAAAGGTAGCAAGGATAGATATTTTCAAGAAGGGGAAGAAGATCTTGCTAAACTCGTTCCCGAAGGGATTTCTGGTCGTGTACCATACCGAGGAAGTTTGTTGGAAGTGATGTATCAAATCATTGGTGGACTAAGAGCAGGAATGGGATATTGCGGAGCAAAAACTATGGCGGATTTACAAAAAGCAAAGTTTGTTCGCGTAACTTCTTCTGGCATTCGAGAAAGTCACCCTCACGATATTTCTATTACCAGCGAAGCACCTAACTACAGTCGGTAATTCTTTTCTACTTTTTTTGAGACTCAGTAAATTTTATTGAATTTCCTTTTCACTTATTTGTACATTCGCAATAATACATTTCAATCTATGAAAAAGAACTTAAACTCTTGGATACCTGTTACTAAAGACAGTGATTTCCCTATACAAAATTTACCATTTGGAATATTTTCTCCTCCTAAAGAATTTATTGCCAAACACGATAAGGCAAAAGACATATTACCTCGCGTTGGCGTAGCCATAGGAGATCAGGTGCTTGATTTATTGGAGTTAAAAAAAACCGGAATATTTAATGCTCTGAATTTTGATACCAATGTTTTTGCTAAATCTTCATTAAACGATTTTATTGCGCTTGGCAAAAAAACAACCAGTGCCGTTCGTAATCGAATTTCTAAACTCTTAGAAGAACGCAATCCGGAATTACGTGATGATGAGAAAACAAAAAAGAAAGTCTTACATAAAATGAGTGAAGTAGAAATGCTTTTACCCGTTACTATTGGAGATTATACCGATTTTTATTCCAGCATGGAACATGCCACCAATGTTGGAATGATGTTTAGAGATCCCGCCAATGCCTTATTGCCAAACTGGAAACACATTCCGGTAGGCTATCATGGCAGAGCATCATCCATCGTGGTTAGCGGCACAAATTTTTTAAGACCGAAGGGGCAAATGAAAAACACCCCCTCTAAATCTCCCCCCAAGGGGGAGACTTTGCAGGGCGACAAACAGCAGGATGAAGTAATTTTTGGCCCTACCAAACAAATGGACTTTGAATTAGAAATGGCTTTTATCATAGGCAAAGACACGAAGCTTGGAGAAAGTATTTCTACCGATAACGCTCAGGATTATATTTTTGGTATGACCCTGTTTAATGATTGGAGTGCGCGCGATATACAAGCCTGGGAATATGTTCCGCTGGGACCATTTCTTGGAAAAAATTTCTGCTCCTCTGCTTCCCCCTGGGTAGTAACCATGGATGCATTGGAACCCTATTGCATTGATGGGCCAAAGCAAGACCCTGAAGTATTACCTTACTTGAAATATAAAGGATCAAAAAATTACGATGTAAACTTGGAAGTATTAATTAATGATACTACTGTTTCAAAATCAAATTTCAAATACATGTATTGGAACATGTCCCAACAATTAGCGCATCATACTGTAAACGGATGCAATGTTAGAATTGGCGACATGATGGCATCCGGAACAATTAGTGGCCCTACTCCTGACTCTTATGGCTCCATGTTAGAAATATGCTGGAAAGGAACAAAACCTTTGAAGCTGAAAGATGGCACCGAAAGAAAATTTATTAATGACAATGACTCCGTAACCATGCGTGGTTATGCAGACAAAGACGGCATTCGAATTGGGTTTGGAGAAGTAACAGGAAAAGTATTGCCTGCAAAATGAAAATTACATTCCTTGGCACAGGCACCTCTCAGGGAGTTCCAATAATTGGATGTAAATGTAACGTGTGTCAGTCCTTAGATTCTAAAAATAAAAGACTTAGAACCTCGGTGATGCTAGAAATTGCAGACAACAATTCTAAAATCAAACGGTTTATTATTGATACTGGTCCTGATTTCAGACAGCAACTTCTGCGAGAAAAAGTTGATAGCATTGATGCTGTTATTTACACCCACGATCATCGGGATCATGTTGCAGGGCTGGACGATATACGCGCACTGAATTATATTATGAAAAAAAGTGTGGATTTATATGCTACTGAATCAACCCAAAAAGGGATTCGGGAGCAGTTTAGTTACATTTTTAAAAATGCCAATTACCCAGGACTTCCAGAAATAAATTTTTGTACAATTGAAAACAAGCCTTTTGATATTGATGGAATAACTTTCAATCCAATATTAGTGAAGCACATGCACCTGCCAGTTTTAGGATTTAGAATTGGTGGATTTACATATATTACAGATGCCAATTATATTTCGGAAGAAGAGAAAAATAAAATTGTTGGCTCAGATGTTTTAGTTTTAAATGCGCTTCGCATGGAACCACACCCTTCGCATTACACATTAAACGAAGCAATTACACTTGCACAAGAATTAAAATGCAAAACCACTTACTTAACACATATTAGTCATCAGCTTGGATTGCACGATGAGGTAGAAAAAAAATTACCTGAAGGAATTAAGCTTGCTTTTGATGGACTAAAACTGGATGTTGATTAAACTCTGTTATTAACCGAATTTGGCTGCAAAACATAATTGCCGAAAGCCCTGAGTTATAGGCAAGCATAGCAGACCCGAAACAGACAGACAAACAGAATGAAATTAACAAAACTTTTCAACGACTTTTTTAACAGCGAAAAATCAGGCGGACTAATTTTAGTTTTTGTGACAATTCTTTCACTTGGACTTGCAAATTCGCCCTGGCAGACAGACTATATTAGCTTTTGGCATTTCGACCTTGGTGGGCACAGTATCGTTCATTGGATTAATGACGGTCTTATGACTATTTTCTTTTTACTCATTGGCTTAGAGTTAGAAAGAGAAATTTATCACGGAGAACTTTCAGACTTAAAAAATGCTTCATTACCAATCTTTGGTGCAATTGGCGGTATACTTATTCCTGCGGGACTATTTTTATTGCTCAACTTCGGGACAGACACGCAAGCAGGAGCAGGTATTCCAATGGCGACTGACATTGCATTTGCAATTGGCATTTTATCTTTATTGGGTAATCGTGTTCCGACCTCACTAAAAATATTCCTCACAGCACTGGCAGTAATGGACGACTTGGGAGCAATAATCGTAATTGCAATTTTCTACACGACCTCAATAGCCTTTGTAAATTTATTTATTGCATTGGGCATTTTTGGTTTTCTACTCATTCTAAACCGCCTGAAAGTTCACAACCTAATTCCTTATCTAATTGGTGGTGTGGCAATGTGGTATTTTATGTTACATTCAGGTGTTCACGCTACAATAACAGGAGTTTTGTTAGCCTTTACAATTCCATTTAGTAACGGTGGAGAAAAATCACCTTCGTTTATTCTCCAACATTTCTTACACAAACCAGTTGCTTATTTTATTCTACCATTGTTTGCTATTGCCAATACTTGCATTGCGGTTGGCGACAGTTGGCAAAGTGGTTTAGTACAAACAAACAGTTTGGGTATTATGTTAGGACTTGTAATTGGAAAACCTTTAGGCATTTTTCTTTTTTCATTTATTGGTGCTGGTTTAGGGCTTTGTGTTTTGCCGACAGACTTGAAATGGAAAAATATAATTGGAGCAGGATTTTTAGGTGGTATTGGTTTTACAATGTCAATCTTCATTACGCTTCTTGCCTTTGACAATGCAGACATAGTAAACAATTCAAAAATTGCAATTCTTATAGCTTCAATTATTGCAGGTGCAATCGGGTTTCTATGGCTTAGACTGACACTTACAACACAAATAGAAAATGACTAAAACCATTGACAGTAGAAGAATGCCAGCCTATAACAGCAGCTCCTATGTAGGGTTCACTCAAAAAGTCCGACCCAACCATTTTTATAAAAAAACCGAAAAACAGTCGAACTAATTTTATTAATCCAAAAGTTAAAAAAAGCAAACGCGTGTTGTTGCGCTAACCTTACCAGATTAAGTACAACAATCACCGCTCCTAT